>ERZ651776.1356-NODE-1356-length-29546-cov-19.204215_pt1 | contig 29546 bp, 32 predicted proteins | sample MGYA00514761_ERZ651776 | MGnify/ENA metagenome assembly ERZ651776
AAAGTAGGTACTCACGCACCATGCCAGATGTGATCTTACCGACATCATACTTACCGAAGTAGCTGATCAGACCTTCCCGCTCCTGAAACAGTAACTTGTTCTGATCTCGCTCTGTATATTTGTTTCTAGGTGACTTGGAATTCTGAACATTAAGGTCAGCGAGGAGCTTTGCATAGTATTCAAATGAGCGATCTTTGCTCGTTGCATGTGATGAGTTTTGTTTGGACTTGTAGGTCTCAAGTATTTCTTCTGCGACTTCTATCGCTTCGATCCTGTTCGTCTCTTTTGTGCTCCGAACAACATACTTTTTCTTTACGGGATCGTAGATTCTTGCATGCCAAAAAGGTGACCTGCCTGTGCGATAGATGCTTAATCCACGCTGTATTTTCTTAATTGTTTTCTTTGAATTAACAGATTTTACCATCAACTCATTACCTTAGAAAGTGTCTAACTGTGTCTAAGTATTTAGCCAACTAGCCATAAAAGCAAGAAGGCTTTTAATTATATGATTTTAAACGAGTTTTGGTAGCGGCACAGGGACTTGAACCCCGGACACGCGGATTATGATGGAATGCGGTATAATTTAAACACATGAAACCATATGGTTATAATTGTATTATCAAGATGTGCTAATAAATGCGCTAAACTCTAACTCACAGAGTGCAGAAACTCCCTGTTGAACACTCACAATGTGCCTCAAAATCTGTGAGGCGTCCAGCATATCATATTGCGATAAGTGCCTATAAGGAAGCCCTGCCTGCTTCAAACGGTTGCAATCCAGTATAGCAAAAATTTAATTCATAAAAACTTTAACAAATTGTAATAATTTCGTTACACAGAATAGCTATGTAGAGCTTAGCAACTTTTTTGGGGGAAAAATATGCTAACTCATGGTTCTCATGGCACTGTAATTGTTCGAAATAATGAGAGCGGGGCTCTCACACAAGCCATTCTTATTGGTAAATCGTCTAAGAAGTTTGATGTGAGCTTAAAAGGTGTCCCACTTACCTTCCGACGGGTCAATAATAGATACGTTTCAACCTACTCAGATTTAAGTTTTGAGTTGGTTAGTGGATAAAAATTACCTATCCATTCGCGTATCGACAGACCTATAGCGCGTTACGCAATCGGACAACCGACAGCGCCAATCTATCCATCCTATCTATGGACCCTATGTCATTGCAAAAGACATTGACGATCAGGGTCAAATAAAAAGAAAGATCTGCCACATGACCGTCTATGCTCTAAATGGCCTCGGCCGCATTGGCAAACTTGCGCTAAAACCCCTTTTGGCTCGGGGCGCTAAGATTGCTTGGATCAACGACGCGGTTGGGGACCCTGAAATGCACGCGCATCTGTTGGAGTTCGATACAGTACATGGGCGCTGGCGCGCAGACTTCACCTATGACACTCACAGCGTGTCAATCGATGGCAATCGCATTCCGTTTATCGGGACACGCGATATTGCAGACCTCCCTCTTGAAGGCGTTGACGTGGTGATCGACTGCACCGGTGTTTACAAAACCGAAGCTAAGCTCGCGCCGTTTTTTGAGGCCGGCGTAAAAAAGGTCGTCGTCTCTGCCCCTGTCAAAGATGGTGATGCGGCTAATATTGTATTTGGTGTGAACCATGACAGTTACGAGCCATTGCGGCACAAGATTGTCACCGCGGCCAGCTGCACAACGAATTGCCTCGCCCCCGTGGTGAAGGTCATCCACGAAAACTTGGGGATTAAACATGGCTCGATCACCACAATCCATGATGTGACGAACACGCAAACGATTGTGGATCGCCCCGCCAAAGACCTGCGTCGCGCGCGATCGGCGCTCAACTCTCTGGTCCCAACAACGACCGGCAGTGCGACGGCCATAACTCTCATCTACCCTGAACTCACGGGGCGGTTGAATGGGCACGCGGTGCGGGTGCCTTTGCTCAACGCTTCGCTGACCGACTGTGTGTTTGAAGTGGAACGTGAAACCACCGCGGCGGATATAAACGCCCTCTTTAAAGCCGCGTCTGAAGGTGAATTGAGCGGCATTCTTGGCTATGAAGAACGTCCGCTGGTCTCAACAGATTATACCAACGACGAGCGTTCAAGCATTGTTGATGCGCTATCGACCATGGTGATCAATGGCACGCAGGTTAAAATTTACGCGTGGTATGACAACGAAATGGGCTATGCACATCGCTTGGTAGATGTGGCCTTGATGGTCGGAGATAGCCTATGACGACAGCGCGTCCCGAGGGATTGGCGGCCTATGTTGCAGTGACCGCGTCCTATTGGGCCTTCATGCTGACAGATGGGGCGCTGCGAATGCTCGTGCTGTTGCATTTTCATACCCTGGGTTTTTCGCCCGTCCAGTTGGCCTATCTGTTTGTGCTTTATGAGATCGCGGGGGTCGCCACAAACCTGAGTGCAGGCTGGATTGCAGCCCGTTTCGGGCTGACGTCAACACTCTATGCTGGCCTTGGCTTACAAGTTATCGCATTGCTTGCCTTAACGCAGCTCGATCCTGAATGGGCAATTGGCGCATCTGTCGTGTTTATCATGCTGGTCCAAGGCGCAAGCGGCGTCGCAAAAGATTTGGCCAAGATGTCTTCCAAATCTGCCGTCAAACTCCTCGCGCCGGCAGGTCATATCGGATTGTTCCGCTGGGTTGCCCTTCTCACTGGATCGAAGAACATGGTCAAAGGGTTCGGTTTTTTACTCGGTGCGGCGCTGCTTGCAACGATTGGATTTACCGGTGCCGTATTGGGCATGGCAACCGTCTTGGCAGTGATTTTAATCGCAGTGCTCATCTTAATGCCCGCGGGCCTGCCCAAAGGCAACCCAGGGGCCAAATTCACCGAAGTCTTTTCAATGTCGCCCAATGTAAACTGGCTCAGCGCCGCCCGCGTCGTCCTGTTCGGAGCGCGGGATGTTTGGTTTGTCGTCGGCATTCCAATCTATTTCTATGCGATCTTGTCGGATGGGACCGAAGAAGGCAATCGCATGTCGTTCTTTCTGATTGGAACATTCATGGCCATTTGGGTCATTTTATACGGGTTGGTACAGATCAATGCGCCGCGTATCCTGAATGCAAAATCGCGCACCACTGCCGAGCTGATTTCTGTGACACGCCTGTGGGCTTGGGCGCTTACGTTGGTGCCTGGAGTTCTGGCCGTGGCGGCACTTTTGGCGAATGGCCCGCAACATTGGCTGACACTGGGTCTAGTCCTGGGCCTTTTGCTCTTTGGCGCACTATTTGCGATAAACTCCTCGCTCCATTCCTTTTTGATCCTGCTGTTCACAAAAGCAGAGCGGGTCACACGGGACGTCGGGTTCTATTACATGGCAAACGCGGCTGGCCGTTTGATTGGAACGCTAGCGTCGGGACTAACCTATCACATTGGAGGGTTGCCCCTAATGCTTGCAATCGCCGCGGGTATGGTCGCATTATCCGCAATGGCAGTGAGTTTTCTAGTACCAGAAGAGGAAACCATGGGATGACGCAGCTTCGCACAATCAACGGGGCTCCACTGTCATCTTTGTGTTTTGGCACCATGCAATTTGGCGGTACCGCCGGTGCAGATATGAGCCTGGCCATGTATGATGCCTGTCGCAAGACCGGTGTGAACCATTTCGACACGGCACATGTTTACACTGGCGGAGCTTCCGAAACCCTGTTGGGACAGTTCATCAAGAACGAGCGCGAGAACATCTTTGTCGCCACCAAGGTGGCCTATACGGGCGGCGCCGGCAAAGAGAACATTAATGCAACATTTGCGGCATCACAAATACGGCTTCAGTTGGATTGTGTCGATCTGCTATATCTGCACCGCTTCGACGACGAGACCCCCTTGGAAGAAACATTTGAGGCGCTCGCGCGATTGCAGCAGCTTCGAAAAATTCGTCATATCGGCGTCTCCAACTATGCCGCATGGCAAGTGGTTAAAGCTCAGACAGTTGCCGCAAAAATGGACACCCGCATTAATATGATTCAGCCAATGTATTCATTGGTCAAACGCCAGGCTGAAGTGGAATTGTTGCCGATGGCACAAGCCGAGGGCATCGGTGTCGCAACCTATTCTCCCCTCGGCGCGGGGCTGTTGACGGGCAAAAACACCCAGAGCGGGAATGGACGTCTTGCCACTGATCGCCGGTATGCCGCGAGGTATGGCCAGCCTTGGATGCATAAAACAGCCAAGGAGTTTGCAACACTTGCCGCACAGATGCAGGTGGATCCCGCGACACTTGGCGTCGCATGGGCGGCATATCATCCAAGCGTAAGCTGTCCAATTATCAGCGCACGAACAGTTGATCAGTTACGACCATCACTTGCCGCAGCACAGCTATCACTTAGTGCCGAGCAATATGCGTGTATTTCAGCCCTCAGCCCAACACCCGCTCCCGCGACAGACCGGCTTGAGGAATTATCGTAGTGTTTATGCGAAAAGGTGGTCAACGTGTCCCTTTGCATGCGCAAGTTTCATCCAGAATCGTTGCTTAAAAATCCCGCGTGTCTTGTCATCCAAAGGCGCGGTCAATCACCGGGATGGCGTCAATTAAATTGGCGCTCAATAGTCTCAGTCGTTTTGATTGGGCAGGCCTTCATATCTGTAACTTTCAGTGGAAAGATCGCCCACCCAAGCGTAGACAGACATAAACGCTTTTTCCTTTGTCAAAGTGGCGTGCGGTAAAAAAGATGCATGGTGCGATCTGTCTCCAACACCCGAACTTTGATAGGCTGCGTCACCCCGCATCCAAAAACATGCGCCAGCAAGCATGATGTAAATTTCTTCCGCGGGATGCGTGCGAACTCCGTATTCCGAGTTTGGCTGCATTCCATAAAGCCCCAGTCGGACCACATTCGATGTCACCAATCCATCCGGTCCTAATAATTCTACATGTGCCTTGAAACTACTGTGTTTCTTGTAAAGCTCACTTTTTGAGGTCTCTGGCGGCGCCCAGTTAAACGGCATCTCTAGGACATCTGCACAAATTGGATGTGCGTCATCCGCCGTCATAACTGCCGCAATATTTGCTGGTACTGGCCTTGGTACGCTTAAAGCCTGGGCATGCTCAGCCTTTGCGCGCAACTCTTGAGCCACAATCTTCTCAATTTCCAAATCACCGTTGAACACCTGTTCTAGGTCTAAAAAAAGCTGTTTGAGACAAATCGTTTGCCGTGTTCCGGTCGCCATTAAAAAACCCTCATGGATGTACAAAAAGCATCTCGCATTTCCCGGATAATACATGATCCAGGGCCATTATAGTAGCAAAACGGATCGAAAAAGTGTCAAAGGCGACAACCCGAGGAGAGCTCTGTATGCCAAGATCTTGTCTATTGCCTGCACCCACCAAGAAATCTCACAAGAATGTACCGCATCTTACAATTTATTTTCCCTGTTACACGCCCTCATGTCCCAAAGCCTAGGCTGGCTATAATCTCCAAACCTATGCATGCGGTAAAAATTGGATTTCTGAAAAACTGTCCTTCTTGGGGTGTCCACAAAAGTAATTCAAACCGACCCTTATTTAAATGTAAATGTTGCGCAATGCAGTTAATGGATCTCATTATACAAGCGTTTTTGTGCCATTTTCCACGTTCGTTAGTTTGAATTTGTTCGCATATGTTTAGGTAAATGAGATGACTTCAAATTTCATCGGCACAGTGTATCGGTTTGCCATGAGCAGGCATCATTTACGGTAAGATTCATGCCGCATTGTGACAATACCTTTACTCAATGTTCACAAAACTGAAACGTAAGCTTCACAAGTTTGTTGCATTCATCTGGTAGCTCTCTCTCAACAGCAGGAGGTGACATGCTTAGGATTGACGCGCTTACAAAACGTTTCGGAGATAAAACCGCCGTTAACTCAGCGACGATCGCTGTAGATGCACCATCCATGATAGGTGTTATCGGGCGATCTGGCGCAGGAAAATCCACGCTCTTACGGATGGTCAATCGCCTGAGTGATGCGTCGTCCGGCACAATCACCTTTGAAGGCGAGGATATTACGTCTTTGAAAGGTGGAGCGCGACGCAACTGGCAATCACGCTGTGCGATGATCTTCCAGCAGTTTAATCTTGTACCCCGTATGGACGTGGTATCAAATGTACTTCATGGAACTCTAAATAGACGATCCACCGTAGCGACGCTCTTCAATCTATATCCCCAGACTGACATCCATCAAGCAATCGAAATTCTGGATCGCCTTGGTATCGCTGAACAGGCGCCTAAACGCGCAGAAGCCTTGTCAGGAGGCCAACAACAGCGCGTCGCAATTGCACGGGCTTTAATGCAAGACCCCAAGATTATTCTCGCAGATGAGCCGATTGCGTCACTAGATCCTATGAATGCGCAAGTGGTGATGCAATCTCTGCGCACTATTCACGAAGAAGATGGGCGCACGGTGATCGCAAACTTGCACACCTTAGATACGGCGCGCCGATATTGCGACCGCGTTATCGGAATGCGCGACGGACAGATTGTGTTCGACGGCACGCCCGAACAGCTAACCACGGGCGTTGCGCGCGATATCTACGGCGCAGACGAAAATTTCTCTGAAGCGGCCACCTCGACAGAAATTGAAACACTGGACCGGCCCAAATTCCGTACACCGGCAGCCTACGTATGAGCCAGTTATCACCCCCACCCAACCCGCCCGCAAACAGCTAGAAGGCTATGGGCAATAAATAATGGAGAAGACGATGAAGAAGACGTTTGCATTGGCGCTTGCCGCCACAACGGCCCTCAGCACGGGCGCTCTCGCTCAGGAAATTAATGAGTTTCGTATTGGCATTCTTGGTGGCGAAAACGCTCAAGATCGGATGAACAGCTACCAGTGCCTTGCCGATTACACCACCGAGGCGCTTGGTGTTGAAACAAAACTCTTCGCACCTGCAGATTATAACGGTGTTATTCAGGGTCTGCTGGGGGGTAACATTGACATGGCATGGTTGGGCGCATCGGCCTATGCTGCGACATTCTTGCAAGACTCGGACGCGGTTGAGCCTGTGTTAATCAAGGTGAACGTTGACGGCTCTGTCGGCTACCATTCGATCGGTTTTGCCCGCAAAGACAGTGGCATAACCTCGCTCGATGACATGGAAGGCAAAGTATTCGGCTTTGGTGATCCAAACTCGACGTCCGGCTACCTAATCCCATCCATTGAGATCCCACAATACAAAAACGGGGTGACCATGGAAAGCGGAGGTTACTTCGCTGAAGTGAGGTTTACTGGCGGACATGAGCAAACCATTGTTGCTGTTAACAACGGCGACATCGACGGCGGCGTGACCTGGGCCGATGCTCAGGGAAACTGGGAAGATGGCTACAACTCGGGCGCGCTGCGCAAGGCGGTTGACGCAGGCCTTGTTGACATGAACGAAATGGTCCAAATCTGGAAATCAAAAGTGATCCCCGAAGGCCCAATTGTTCTTCGCAAAGCTTTACCAAAAGACGTGCGTGAAAAAATGACAGCGCTGGTTGATGGTCTTTATGAGGCTGATCCGGACTGCGCCTATGGGGTGGCCTCAGGGGAGACGCTTGGCTTCCAGCCCGTTACGCATGAGACCTATATTTCAATCGTTGAAGCCCGCAAAGCCAAAATTGGTGGCTAATCTATTTCATGTTCTAACTGGCAGCCTCTTTTAGGGCTGCCAGACACTCTGTGATCAGGATCAATATGACAGGCAAATCATTCAGCAGCCCAATTCAATCTGTGCACACCATTCAGTCTGCTTATATGGCACAGGTGCAACGGCGCAGGCTCTACGGGGCTCTTACACTTTTGATATTTGTGATCTTGATGGCATCTGGTTTCAACATCGCCGACGACCGCAACGCGGGTGGCTTTTGGAATGGATTGCATCAGATAGGTGACTACCCCGCCGATGTGCTCAGCGAGGCTTGGGAAAAACGCACCGATCTCCCTAAATTAATCACAAAATATTTCCCAGCACTGATTGAGACCGTCAATATTGCTGCCGTTTCTACATTGATTGGAGCAATTGCTGGTTTGTTTTTGTCTCTTCTTGGCACGAGGGGTTTGGCCAAATGGCCCCTCTTAATTCCACTATTTCGCAGGTTTTCAGATATCATGCGCGCTGTTCCGGAAATCGTGATTGCGTTGGTGTTGATCTTCGTTCTTGGAGGCGGTCCCGTTCCTGCGATGATCGCCATTGCCATCCATACTGCCGGAGCACTGGCCAAGATGTTTTCCGAAGTTTCCGAAAATACCGATCTTAAGGCTGTTGAAGGTCTTTCCTCGACCGGAGCTTCATGGGCGCAGAGAATGTTGCTAGGTGTGCTGCCTCAGGTCGCACCAAACTACATCAGCTACACCCTCTTGCGCTTTGAAATTAACATCCGCGCCTCAGCCATTCTGGGCTTCGTAGGTGCGGGTGGTTTGGGTTACGAGCTACGCAATTCTATGGCGTGGGGGCCTGGCCGCTTTGACGAGGCGGCGGCAATCTTCATCTTGCTGTTTGGCACAATCGTCTTTTTTGATCAGGTGTCGAACCGCTATCGTAACAAATTGACCTATGGTCAGACACATTAAGCTCGGAAGGATCCCGCACATGACTTCTATTGGACTGGACGCGGCGAAGCTTCGAGCTGATCGGCTTTTTCAGCGCAAACGTCTTGTTGCCTTTGGCATTCCAGCCGGGATTATTGCATACCTTGTGTATATTTTCTTCGCTTTTAATTTGCCCGGCCTTGCTCAACGCGCCAATATGGACAACGCTGTTACGCTGATCTCAGACAGTTGGTCCCATAAAGTACATGTCACCCGTGACAATCGCTCAGGTGAAATTAGCTATGCGGTCGAAGGGGAACGCAAAGGCCGCTATCCTGAAGGCTTGCGGCCAGAATGGGTCACCGGTGACGAAATTATTACGATTGATCTGGGTGGCAATTACATTGTTCGCTATCTGCCTCAAAACCAGACTGAGATTGAAATTCCAAACTTTCCTCTAATCCAAGTTCGTGCCGAAGGCCGCAGCCTTGTAACAAACCTACCAGATAGTTTGCCAAACTGGATTTCAGCATCAAACCGCCGCATCGGCATCACAACACCTGAAGGGCGCATCACTCTAACAGGTTCACGTACCGAAGTGTTCAATTACTTCCCAGGTTGGGAGCTGTTCTGGTTTACTCTCGACAGCCCTTATCATGGTCAAAGTTTTGCAAGCATCTTTTTTGGAGACCGCTTAGACCCTAGCCGATCAAATATATCAGGTGCACTCTTTGATTGGTGGAACAATGCGATGTGGCGCCACAAGGACGTTGCCTGGGCAATTGGCGAGACACTCCTAATGGCATTTCTTGGTACTATGGGCGCTGCAATAATCGCATTGCCCCTTGGCTTTCTTGCAGCAAAGCGGTTCTCCCCAATTATGTTGTTGCGGGCTGCAACGCGCCGCATTTTCGACTTTGTCCGCGGCGTAGATGCTCTAATTTGGACGGTCGTCCTTGCCCGTGCCTTCGGTCCCGGCCCGCTTACGGGGGCACTTGCTATATTGATTACCGATACCGGCACCTTTGGAAAAATTTTCTCCGAGGCTTTGGAAAATGTTGATCAAAAGCAGATTGAAGGGGTGTCCTCGACTGGGGCGAAACCTCTCCAACGATATCGCTTCGGCGTAATTCCACAACTGGTACCCATTCTATTGGCGCAAATTCTCTATTTTCTCGAATCCAACACGCGCTCTGCCACCATCATCGGAGCGATCACCGGCGGCGGCATTGGACTGTTGCTGACCCAAGCAATCCAGACCCAGAAGGATTGGGAAGAAGTTGCATATTACATCACGTTAATTGTTGGGATGGTCATGTTTATGGACTGGCTTTCAGGTTGGCTGCGCGGCCAACTCATCGGGCGAAAAGACTGATGCCACAGATCTTGATTACGGAGCGCAGCCCCAAAATGAATGGTGGTTTTGCCCCCAAGCCCAAAATCGCAAACGTATCGTTTTTATTGCAACACCCGCTGGCCAGAACGACAAACTCATCGTTTATCCAGGCACTGCAGAGCAATTTAAGTGCGTTACGTCTAAAATCTCATAAAAAATTGATATTGATCTTAACAATGCAGACGTCATTGCGGCCTCAAACTAAAAAAATAACACCATGGGCAAGTAAGGAATGTGCAGCTTGACAGAAACAAGATTAAAATCAGATGTCCCCCTTTTTCATCCAGATTGCGACATAACCGATGCTAGATTTGGAAAATACGTTGAGATCGGAAGAGGGAGCCGAGTGGCCCATTCCCACCTCGACGATTATTCCTATTGCGACCGCTTTGCCGACATTGCCAATACTTCCGTTGGCAAATTCTCCAACATCGCAGCATTCGTGCGGATCGGCGCGACAGACCATCCCATGGAGAAGGCGAGTTTGCATCACTTTCACTATCGCTCATCGGACTATTTCGAAGATGCAAATGACGATGAGGCTTGGTTTGCGGTACGGCGCAGTCGTCGAACAACGATTGGCCATGATACTTGGATCGGCCATGGCGCACAGGTGAGGCCTGAGGTTAAAATTGGCCATGGCGCCGTTATCGCAGGCGGCGCAATCGTTACAAAAGACGTCCCACCGTATATGATAGTGGCAGGAATTCCGGCAGTCTCAATGCGGCCCCGTTTTGCACCCCGCGTTGTAGACAGGTTGATAGAGCTCGCCTGGTGGGATTGGTCACACGATTGCCTGCGCGCGGCACTTGATGATTTTCGCAACCTAAAAGCCGAAGACTTTCTTGACCGCTATGAAAAATAGCCAAGAAAGATTGATTGGCGAAACACCCTTCGCGTCACATGCTATGGTCACTGCCGGTTTCCAATTGGGTCAAAAATTTCGCCGCACCGCTTGGCAGACAAAATCTGACCCGCATCGTCACATAGCTGTCACAAAAATTTGCTAAGCTGCCATCATAATATCAGAAGGATTAAGGCTCATGAACACGCACGCCCCATCGCAGGTTTCCTACGCCGCAGTGGCTCAATCACCCGCTGGTAGAAACCTGATCAAACTCATTGAAAACGCCACAGGTCGACATCGATTAATCAGGCGGGCGAAGGGTTACGACATCGAAGTCGCGCAAGGCCGGAGTTTTTGGGACGTCATGCTGAGCCGCTATGGGGTAAGTCTTGAACTTATATCAGGCACATTGGAAAATATTCCCCAGCAAGGACCCTTGGTGATTGTTGCAAACCATCCCTTTGGCATCCTCGACGGTTTGATCATGGGGCATATCCTATCCGAAAGGCGTGGTTCGTTTCAGATTCTGGCAAACAGCGTCTTTCAGGATGCGCCAGAGCTTAATGGAACTGTTTTGCCGATTAGCTTTGACGAGACCAAAGACGCAGTTAAGCTCAACCTGGACACCCGAGCAAAGGCTTTGACAGCTCTCAGGGGCGGTGGGGCGATTGGTATCTTCCCAGGGGGGACTGTCTCAACCGCAGCCCGCCCTTTTCAGCAACCACTCGACCCCGGCTGGAGGCGGTTTACTGCCCGCATGATCACCAAATCCAATGCAACTGTAGTTCCCATCTTCTTTGATGGTCACAATTCTAAGCTATTTCAACTGGCCAGCCATATCCACTACAATCTGCGTGCGGCACTCTTGCTCAACGAATTTCGCACGCGCACTGATAAGCCAGTAAAAATTGCAATCGGCAAACCAATTTCGCCAGAAAAAATTGCAACCTTCTCCAATGACGCTCAGAGCATGATGAACTATTTGCGAAGCCAAACATATGCACTGTCACCCAAAAGCTTTGCCCATTCAAATTATGGTTTCGAGTTTGAAGACCACTACAAATTGTAAACCCCGGCAGCCGTTTATTGCAAGCAATCAGGTTTCTCCAAGCGTGAGCGTTATCCGATCTCCGACAAACCAAGTGCGCCCATACTCGACCGGAATCGCATTCGCGCATTGGTTAACACTAGAAGACCTTAAGAGAGGATCACCTTCTCTAGTTTGTAAGAGCAGGGCTTGCGTGGCTGTTGAGCGAACAGCTGTGAGACGGGTTGAGGCTCTTGTATAGTCATCAATGCCGACACTGCGCAGAGCCTGGGTCACGCTCGTTGTGGCGGACAATGCCTCAAAAATACCAGAAAGTCTCATGCTCGGAAACACACTTAGAACTACCGCCAATGGCTGGCCGTCTGCCAATAATAGCCCATGATACGCACAAACCTGATCACCTACTTGAATGTGTAGCGCCCGCGCCTCTCCCTGCGTCGCAGCCCGCGTATCGAGAGATAAAACACGTTTTTCTGGATGACGTCCTGCGTCAATCAGGTTTTCGTGAAATCTTACACGATGCCCAAGACGGTAATCTGCGGGTGTCGATACTACGAACGCCCCAGCGCCGCGTCGGGTACGCACCAGTCCTTCACTCACCAAAGCAGACAGCCCATGGCGGACCGTATGGCGGTTCACGCCGAAGCGATCTGCAAGAGCTGATTCAGTTGGCAACTTTTCGCCAGGGCTGTAATGCCCCTCGGCCAGATCGCTCCGCAACGCATCAGCGATGGCTTTCCAAATCGGGGTCTTGTCAGGACTGTCACACAAAATTCACAAAACTCTTCTGTCATGGCGGTTGGTCTGTGGTAATATATGTATAGTTGTATAGTATCAGGGCAAGTTGTCGAGATGAAAAACTTTAATAGCAAAGTTGATCTGCGCAAAAAGTGGATGGGTTTGCTGGCAAAAGCTCCAGAAGGCAGGGTTGCCCTTTTGTTTGATGCTGAAATGTCGCGTCCAACCTTCACATGGCTTCGTGCCCCAGAAATTGGCAGCACGATGGTGCGCGCCCGCGCAGGCACAACTGGTGCACCGTTCAATTTAGGCGAAATAACTATAACCCGCTGCGCCCTAACCTTAGAAACTGGTGAAGTGGGCCATGCTTATATCCAAGGCCGCAGAAAGGCAGATGCCGAAACCGCAGCTCTTATTGACGCGCTGATGCAAACGGAGGCCGCCGACCGGCTTTACGACACAATTCTTGAGCCCCTTGAGGCCGAAATGGCCGCTGCAAAAGCGGCCCGCGCATCGAAGGCCGCCGCTACAAAAGTAGACTTCTTTACCATGGCCCGAGGAGAAGACTGATGCAGACAAATATTTTATCGGGAGGCTTTGCAGATGCAGCAATCCAATCCGCCCACGCTTTTCGCAGCGTTATGGAAGCGATGGCCCGCCCAGGCACAATTCAAAACCTAGAAGGAGCATCACCGCCCAGCCCGCTTTCGCCCGCTGCGGGTGCGGTGCTCCTGACGCTTTGCGATACCGAAACACCGTTGTATTTAGCGGGCTGCATGGATTGTGATGACGTTCGGGCCTGGGTCTCTTTTCATGTCGGTGCCCCCTTTGTGGGTCCGGAGCACTCTATGTTTGCAATCGGCACTTGGGACGCGCTCGCGCCGCTGTCACGATATCCAATCGGCACTCCAGAACACCCCAACCGCTCGGCCACGCTCATTGTGGACTCCGCGCCCCTTTCACAAACCGGCGCAAAATTGACCGGTCCTGGGATCAAAGATCAAGCAAGGCTGTCATTGCCAGAACTCAACGCGTTTCAGGCAAATAGGGCGCTCTTTCCGTTGGGCTTAGACTTCATTTTCACATGCACTCGTCATGTTGCGGCTCTGCCACGCACAACCGAGGTATCTTAATATGTATGTAGCCGTCAAAGGTGGAGAGCGGGCAATCCAAAATGCCCATGCATGGCTTGCGGAGGAACGCCGCGGTGACAAAACTATTGCAGAGCTCAACATCGCTCAAATTCGTGAACAACTCAGCCTTGCCGTCAATCGCGTCATGGCGGAAGGCTCTCTGCATGATCCCGACCTTGCAGCACTTGCTATAAAGCAAGCCCGGGGCGATCTGATTGAGGCGATCTTCCTTATCCGCGCCTACCGCACAACCCTGCCACGTTTTGGTGTCTCCGAACCCGTAAATACAGGCACAATGGCTTGCGATCGTCGTATCTCAGCAACTTTTAAAGACTTACCTGGCGGGCAAGTTCTTGGGCCAACATTTGACTACACCCATCGCCTTTTGGACTTCAAACTGGCCGCAGAGGGCGAGGTAGCTGAAGCTCCCAGGCGTGATGCAACACCAAGTCTTGTGCCGCATGTCACGGGTTTCCTGAACCAGGAAGGGCTGATCGAGGAAGCCCCGCAGAACGACACGCCGCCCCCGGATCTAACCCGTGAACCATTAGAAGTCCCAGCCAATCGGGCCCTGCGCCTCCAAGCCTTAACGCGCGCAGACGAAGGGTTCATCCTTGGGCTCGCGTATTCGACACAGCGCGGCTATGGGCGCAACCATGCCTTTGTAGGCGAGCTTCGTATCGGTTCTGTTGCGGTAGAAATGTATATTCCTGAACTCGGATTTACGGTTGAGATTGGCGAGGTTGTTCTGACTGAGTGCGAGACCGTAAATCAATTTACCGGTTCAAAAACGGAACCACCGCAATTTACGCGTGGCTATGGGCTGGTTTTTGGCCAAACCGAACGCAAAGCTATTTCAATGGCTTTGGTAGACCGCGCGCTACGCTGGGAGGAACTCGGCGAAGATGACGAGGGTGCGCCTGCACAGGATGCAGAATTTGTTCTTTATCACGCGGACAATATTCAGGCGACAGGATTTCTTGAGCACATCAAGTTGCCTCACTATGTCGATTTTCAGTCCGAATTGGAACTGGTGCGCAAACTTCGCCGCGAAGCATCCGACCATCCCGTCGAGGAGGCCGCCGAATGATGGTTAATACACACGTTGTTCGCATCAATGGCTGTGGTCTTTTTATCCATTCTAGAAGCCTCCTCAATCCCGGGCTGCGCAACTGCTTTGTCACGAATGCGCCTGGTACTCACTCAATTCCGTGTGAAAGCGTGAGTATCTTAAGCCACAACCTTGAAAATCAGGGGCTAATATGACTGAACAAGCCTATAATTTTGCTTACCTTGACGAGCAAACCAAGCGGATGATCCGTCGTGCGATACTCAAGGGGCTCGCCATTCCGGGTTATCAAGTGCCATTTGCTTCGCGAGAGATGCCGATGCCTTACGGCTGGGGCACCGGCGGCGTTCAAGTTTCAGCGGCAGTTTTGACGCCCAACGACATTTTAAAGGTCATTGATCAGGGCGCTGATGACACTACGAATGCGGTTTCTATTCGCACATTTTTTGAACGTACAGCAGGGGTTGCGACGACCACTGCGACCAAGGAGGCGACGGTGATCCAAACCAGGCATCGCATTCCCGAAGTAACGCTTTCTGAACACCAAATTATTATCTATCAAGTACCGATTCCCGAACCCCTCCGGTTTTTGGAGCCTCGCGAAAGCGAGACTCGGAAAATGCACAGCCTTGAAGAATATGGGCTGATGCATGTGAAACTTTATGAAGACATCAGCCGTCACGGCCATATCGCAACCTCATATGCCTATCCGGTTAAAGTCGAAGGGCGCTATGTCATGGATCCCTCACCGATCCCCAAGTTTGACAACCCCAAACTGAGCGATATGGCCGCAACTCAACTGTTCGGCGCGGGGCGAGAACAGCGCATTTATGCCTTACCACCCTATACCGAGGTCATCAGCCTTGATTTTGAAGATTACCCTTTTGAGGCCGCAAAAGCGGACCATCCCTGTGGGATGTGCTCCGCAACCGATAGCTATCTGGATGAATTGATCATGGATGACGCCGGTGGTCGGATGTTCGTTTGCTCTGACACTGATTACTGTGAGGCCCGCCAGGCAGCAGGTTATAAGGGAAAGGACGCGGCATGAATCCTTTACTGAGCGTTAAAGGTCTTACGAAACGGTACGGCGCGTTTGTTGGCTGCGCTGATATTTCTTTCGATTTGTACCCTGGTGAAGTCATGGGGATAGTCGGTGAGAGCGGGTCGGGCAAATCAACGTTATTGAATTGTATGGCGGGCCACCTGACACCTGACGAAGGGCAAGTGGTATTCGACACCCGCGCAGACGGGCCGCGGGATACAATCACCATGTCCGAGCCAGAGCGACGGATGCTGGGTCGTACCGACTGGGCCTATGTACATCAGCACGCGCGCGATGGACTGCGCATGGGTGTGAGCGCAGGCGGTAACGTCGGAGAACGGCTTATGGCTGTCGGCGCGCGGCACTACGGTCAAATCCGCGAAAAGACGACAGACTGGCTTGGACGTGTTGAAATTGATGCCTCGCGCGTGGATGATCGGCCGACGACTTTCTCGGGCGGGATGCAGCAACGCCTACAGATTGCACGCAATCTGGTCACGGGCCCACGCCTGGTGTTTATGGATGAACCTACAGGCGGGCTTGATGTTTCCGTTCAAGCGCGTCTCCTGGATCTATTGCGGGGGCTTGTACGCGATATGGGCCTGTCTGCTGTCATTGTCACCCACGACTTAGCTGTCGTCCGGCTTCTAGCAGACCGTCTGATGGTCATGAAAGACGGTCGTGTCGCAGAGGCAGGATTAACAGATCAGGTTCTTGACGATCCGCAGCATCCTTACAGCCAACTTCTTGTCAGCTCCGTTTTGCAGGTATGAGCTATGATTGAACTTAAAAATGTTTCGAAAACCTTCATATTGCACAACCAAGGAAGTGCAGTCATCGAAGTCATAAGTAATGTGTCATTTTCCGTGGCCGCCGGCGAATGTGTGGCACTGACCGGAGTATCTGGTGCTGGAAAATCTACGCTAATGCGTATGATCTATGGCAACTACCTGACGCAATCTGGTGAAATCCACATCGGCGATATTGATCTGGTGAGGGCCGAACCAAGAGAGGTCATCAAACTTCGCCGTGATGTACTCGGCTATGTCAGCCAGTTCCTTAGGGTGGTGCCACGCGTCCCAACTTTGGACGTGGTGGCAGAGCCTTTGCGTTCCTTAGGTGCCTCAGAAGGCGACGCCAAGGCCAGTGCAGCGGCCCTACTTCACGAACTGAACATCCCACAACGACTTTGGCCCTTATCTCCCACAACCTTTTCGGGAGGCGAACAACAGCGCGTGAACATCGCGCGCGGATTTGCCTACAACTACCCAGCGATGTTGCTGGATGAACCCACAGCAAGCCTTGATGCGGCGAACCGGGAGGTTGTTTTATCATTAATCGAGCGCGCCAAGGCGCGCGGTTCGGCGCTCATCGGTATTTTTCATGATGAAGCAGCGAGGGACCGCGTCTGTGATCGCGAAATCGATATGAGCCGCTTTACGCCAGGAGTAGCAGCGTGACGCTCCGCTGCAAAACTGTGGGACGTCTGATTGCTGTTGTCGGCCCATCTGGTGTTGGAAAAGATAGCGTTATCGCAGGACTTCAACGCAGGATTCCTGATTTTCATCTGGTCCGCCGCGTCATCACCCGCGCACCTGAACTGGGCGGCGAAGTATATGACTCGGTGTCAGTCGCCCAGTTTCATGCTCTTGTTCAAGATGGAGCATTCGCTTTGCATTGGCACGCACATGGACTGCATTACGGCATTCCTGTGACGGTAAAGGACCAGCTCGACTATGGGACTGATTGCCTCATAAACTGCTCCCGCACTGCGTTGAAGCACGCATCAAGCGTATTTCCGCGTTTAACGGTTCTGAACATCACAGCGAAACAAGAAACGCTCACTCAGCGGCTTGCGGCACGCGGGCGGGAGACGAAAGAAGAGATGTCTAGGCGTCTCTCAGAGTCAGCGAAACCCTTACCTGACGGTCTGAAGGTCTTACAGCTTACCAATGATGGCCCACTTTCTGAAACAATTGCGCGGGCGGCAATGCTCCTTCAACCGGCAAGCGTGTAGCGATGCAAAAGCTCGAACCGCCCATCTTCTCGCTGGCCACACAGGGCAATCTGGTCAACGATGAAAGGTTCATTCAAATCAGGCAGCAGGCGCTGGATTGTATCAGACCATTTTGCAATGTCAGCTTCGGGCAAAGGTCCCGACAGGGTCAAATGAAATTTGAACTCTTCCATCACAAATGGATATCCCCATTGTACCAGCAACTCCTCTTGACGATCACTCAGGCGGGCTTTGCGGCGACGCGCCAATTCAGCGGCATCGGCGGGTGCCCGGAACATGTCAAGATCACGCACACATGCCGCCGCAACCCTTTGCAAAGCACTGGTTTCGCCCTGCGGAGCCAATGCCAGAAACCGCCCCATCGTCGTCAAATACAACCCCTTACACACCGCAGGTTCTACACGTTCCGCAAGGTTCAATGTGAATTGCTTCAACTCGGCGATAGTTCGATCGCTCCTCAAACGAAAGGGCGGCTTCAACGTACCGTGAAAACCATATTTTCGTGGTGTCATCGTGATGTCACACAGGCCAGCTATATTGAGCTGAGTAGCTTCACATCCGCGCACAACATCCCAGCCCAGCCAAGACGCGCCAAGATCAGCCAAGGGGCCTGCGGGCGGCACATAATAGATAGCAAATCGAGAGTATGACATGACTTCCACTTTTTCCTCATCTCCATCAAGCCAAACGCTAAGAAGTGATTTGTCAAGCAATCTATGTCTTGCAAACGCGCAACTTGTCTTAGGTGATCGGGTGCTCAAAGGGGCTGTGACAATCGAGAACGGCATTATTTGCAATATTAGCGAGGGCGAGCATATCCCAGCCGGTGCAATTAACTGTGAAAATGATTTTGTCATTCCCGGTCTAGTCGAATTGCATACCGACAACCTAGAGCGTCATATTGAGCCTCGGCCTGATGTCGATTGGCCACATTTGCCAGCCTTGATCGCCCATGATGCTGAAATCGCTTCTACAGGCATTACAACAGTTTTTGATGCATTGCGCGTGGGATCCATTCATAGCGGCAAAGTTGGTTATAGAGATTACGCACGCAAACTCGCGGATGAATTGTTGACTGCGCGTGCTGAAGGCATGTTTAAAATTAGCCACTTTCTGCACTTGCGCGCCGAGATTTGCTCGGAGACATTGCTGGAAGAACTGGCTACCTTTGGGACTTCGGACCGAGTAGGGATCGTCAGCTTGATGGATCACACTCCGGGACAACGTCAGTTTCGTGATTTGAGCGTCCTGAAAACCTATGTCGGAAAAAAGCGCGGTCTGAGTGATCAGGAGTTTAAAGACCATGTGGAAAAATTGTTATCTTTGCAAAAGCGGTTCGGTGCCACACACGAAGCAGGCGCGGTCTCCGAAGCCCTGCGCCTAGGCGCCGTGCTTGCCAGCCACGATGATACGACTGAGGATCATGTGGCGACATCCTTCGCCAATGGGATTGGCTTTGCCGAATTCCCCACAACGATAGAGGCTGCGCAGGCGTGTCGGACCCGTGGAATTGCTGTGATGATGGGCGCCCCCAACTTAATCCGAGGCGGATCCCATTCAGGAAATGTCGCTGCAAGCGACCTTGCACGGACTGATCTTCTAGACATTGTGTCATCTGACTACGTTCCCTCGGCACTGCTGGCAGCAGCCTTCCGCCTTGCACAGATCTGGAACGATTTGCCACGCGCCATTGCGACAGTGACCCACAACCCCGCCAAGGCCGTGCGGTTGCATGACCGCGGAATTTTGGCAACGGGCTTGCGCGGAGACGTTCTACGCGTGCGTAAACTTGGCCAAACGGCTCTGCTCTGCGGTGTGTGGAGCCAAGGCAACAAAGTTGGATGATTTTGGGACCATAGTAAAAGTAGTATAACGCCGACCAACATCAGCCACAGCCATCCTGAATTTTACAGGTCGGCGTCAAACACGTTCGCACTGATGGCATCCTCATAAAACTGTCATCTTTTCTTCACGTTTTTGATACAAACCTCGTTTAAAGGAGGTCATGGCTGAACAAAAGCAACTGGGAAATGACCATGATCTATGTTTCTAATAAACTCACGAAAGACTTGCAACGATGCAGTGAGAGCCAAGTTAAAGAGATTTTGGCTGTCATCCTACATAAGGCTCTGATTAATGTGACAGACACCCGTAAAGAAGCGACAGTAAGAGCATCTGACCTCATGGATGAATGCTTCAGCACCAAACCGATCTACCTGAATGAGTATTACTCCGACAAATCTATCGGTAGTGGTCAATACGAAAGCCTCTGTAAAAATATTGTAGGCGCCGAGTTGAGCTGGGCACTCAACAGCAACCCTGATGGTTCAGAAGGCGTGACTATTGTGATTAACACCCTGAAAAGCACAATTTCTGTTTCCTCAAAATATGGTGACAACGGCACAGCCCTTTGTGTAGAAGCATATTACGCTTTTGATGGCCGAGGTTATAAAGAAGCATCTATAGCACTGGTAAGCGACCCAAAATTTTTGCAAGCATATATCGAAAATGAACATCCTTTTGGTATTTGCAGCACCAAAATTGCAGCATAACTTCCTCCGTGAAATGGTTCCAATGGTGCTGTCAAACGAATGAGAACTCGCATCGGATTGCTGGCGCAGCCTGAATCTATGCGCTCAATAGTTGGCGCCACTCAGTAAGAGCGGCGGTTCGATTGGGCGCTGTTAGACAAATGAGAACTCGCATCGGATTGCTGGCGCAGCTCAGCTCCAAGCACTAAATAAGTGACGCCACTTATCGAGAGACGCGGCCTGGTTGATGTTATTCCAACCGTATCAACTCAAACTAAAAGATCCTCCAAGCTTGCTTTGAATTGCTCCATAAAATCCAATGTTATCATCGAAGCAGTTTGATGTCTTGGACGCACCAGAGATAATTGGTGCGGAATATTGGGAGTAAATGGCCGAAAATTCAGTTGGCCATGATATGTTCTGGCATCAAGCTCACTGACAATCGCAACGCCCACGTTACGCGCGACTAACTCACAAGCTCCTGTGAACTGACGGGTCTCAACAATATGCTTGGGTCTAACTGAATAGTTACGGAAAACTTCATTTAACGCTTGGAAGAAGTAACTATCACGGCGCGCGTGTATCAGGCGCTCATTATCAAGTTCTTTGGGTGTTATTGTGGAGAGCTCAGAGAACCTATGGGATAGCGGAAAAATGCAGACAGTACGAATGTCCATAGTGATGCTTTCAATGGCCGGGTGGCCGGTAAACGCATCGGTAATACCACAATCGTATTGCTCGCCGATTATCCATTCCAAGATCCTCTCAGGGCGATCAGGTTCAATTGTTATTGTCACGTCAGGCCGTTTTTCTAAAAAGCTTGCGACTACATTTGGTAAATGGCTTGTCGCAAATCCTGGAAGGCAAGCAACCCTTAGGTGACCCGCCCGCCGCGCGGTGAGATCTTTCGAGGTGTATTGAATGTGATCCATTAATTCGATCACCCGACTAATATCAGGTAGGATATAACGCGTTTCTTTCGAAGGGATAAGCAAGCCATCCTTTCGATCAAATAGAGAAAATCCAAACAATTCAGTTAGATCTGAAATCACTCTACTGACGGCAGGCTGTGAAATCCCAAGGCTCTGCGCAGCACGTGTCATGCTGCCGCAATCTGCGACGCTTTTTAATACTTTGAGCTGTCTAAATTTAGCTGCCGATACCACAGAAAATCCTCCGATCTAACGAATATACAAATATAGTATAACCATTGGTTATGAATTTATAGTTTAATTTCTGTTGATTTATAAAAAAGTCTTGTTAGCCTAAATTAACCGATGTCGAGTCGGGAGCACTTCCTGGGAGGAAACAATGAAAAAAATTTCGATCGGCGCACTCGCCGTAAGCTCAACGCTTTTGTCGCCAATTGCTGCTTATGCAGAGACTGAAGTACATTTTTGGCATGCCTTCACTGGTCGTCTGGGTGAACTGGTTGCAGCACAAGTTGAAGACTTCAATGCAAGCCAAGACAATTACACTGTGGTTCAATCCCACAAAGGCAACTATTCAGAAACTTTAAACGCAGGCATTGCCGCATTCCGCGCCGGTGAGCAACCGCAGATCTTGATGGTGTTTGAAGTTGGAACGGCCACAATGATGGCTGCAAAAGGCGCAACACGCCCTGTTTACGAAGTCATGGCCGCGAGTGGTGCAGAATTTGATCAAGATGCCTACATTGGCGCGGTCAAGGGCTACTACACCTCAACTGACGGTGATATGTTGTCATTGCCGTTCAATGCATCTACGCCAGTTCTTTGGGTCAACCGTGACGCATTTAAAGCCGCCGGTGTGGACCCCGACACAGACCTCTCTACTTGGCAAAACGTAGATAAAACACTGACCGCTCTCAAAGCTGGCGGCTCAGACTGTCCTTTGGTCACTGCATGGCAGAGTTGGATCCATCTTGAAAATTTCTCAGCATATCACGATGTTCCATTTGCATCTAAAGACAACGGCTTCTCTGGACTGGATACTGAACTGCAAGTCAACGGAGACGCACAAATTGCCCATCTCACTGCAATGGGCCAATGGGCCAAAGATGGCAAATTTATTTATACGGGCCGTCGTAACGAAGGGGGCGCAAATTTCCGCGCCGGTGAATGTGCTTTGTTTACAGAAAGCTCCGCTGGCTACGCCGGGATAAAATCAGAAGCTAAATTTGCATTTGACGTCCGTCCACTTCCATATTGGGAAGGTGTTGGCAACGCTCCTCAAAACACCATTATCGGTGGTGCATCTTTGTGGGTCATGGAGGGTCATGAAGAGGAAGAATACAAAGGTGCAGGTGAATTCCTGAGCTACTTATCATCGTCAGATGTACAAGCCAAATGGCATCAAGACACCGGCTATTTACCGATCACTGCTGAAGCAAGCGCTGCAACCAAAGCGTCTGGTTTCTATGAAGAGAACGTCGGAACTGAAGTTGCAGTTATCCAAATGACCGCTAAAGCACCTACAGCAAATTCAAATGGTTTGCGGCTGGGATCATTTGACCAAATTCGCGGCATCATTGACGAAGAGCTCGAAGCGATCTGGTCTGGTGACAAATCAGCAAAAGACGCAATGGATAGCGTTGTTAAACGTGGCAACCCTCTTCTGCGCCGTTTTGAACAGGCAAACCGCTAAAACATACGGTTAAAACTACGCTCACCGAGCGAGCAACTCTGCTCGTTCGGTGAACAGCCAAACAGGCAGGAAATTATGGAAAAACGCGTGTTTTTTAAGGGGTGGCTATTGCCGTTGCTACTTATTGCGCCCCAAATTCTTGTATCAGCAGTCTTCTTCTTCTACCCGGCTGGACAAGCTGTTTGGCAATCACTCTTCATCCCAGATCCGTTTGGATTATCTATGCAATATGTGGGATTAGGGAATTTTAAATACCTCTTGTCTGACCCGTATTACCGGGCCTCTTTCTTTACCACAGGATTATTCTCTATCTTAGTCACTTTGGTTTCGATGATCCCGGCCCTGTTTCTGGCAATTGTCGCTGATCGTTTAATCAAAGGCGCTGGGACCTATCGGACGATGCTTATTTGGCCCTACGCAGTCGCTCCGGCCATCGCGGGCGTTCTCTGGTTGTTCATGTTTAATACTCGCGTTGGCGTTGTATCTTGGTACCTCGGGAACTTGGGGTATGATTGGAACCATGTATTAAATGGGAGCGAAGCGATGGGTTTGGTGGTTGTTAGTTCCGCCTGGGGCCGAATTAGTTATAATTTTCTGTTCTTCTTTGCAGCTCTGCAATCTGTTCCAAAATCCATTATCGAGGCGGCTGCGATCGACGGAGCACGGTTTTGGAGACGTTTCTGGACCATCGTCTTACCTTTACTGTCACCAACGACCTTTTTCTTACTGGTCGTAAATGTGGTTTATGCATTCTTTGAAACTTTTGGGGTGATCCACACCATCACGTCCGGTGGGCCACAGCAATCTACAACAATCCTCGTTTACAAAGTTTTTGCGGATGGTTTTGTAGGGCAAGATTTGGGTTCATCTGCCGCACAATCTGTCATCCTATTAGTCGTCGTCGGCGCACTAACTGTTTTCCAATTTAAATACATAGAACGGAGGGTACACTATTGACCCTGCCAACATCTAAACCTCAAAAAAACCCTGTCGCAGGGATGGTCGAAAAGCGTGGACTTGGAATTTGGCTCAGCCATGCAATCATGATACTTGGCGTTTTAATAGTTTTTTTTCCCATCTGGCTCGCCTTTGTTGCCTCCACGGTAACACAGCCAGAAATTGTTAGCCCTCCAATGCCACTGTTGCCAGGCGATCAATTTTTTATCAATTACAAGAAAGCTTTATTGGCTGGCGTAAATGTACCTGTAGGCACAATGCTGACCAACAGCCTCGTTATGGCAATTGGCATAGCCGTCGGCAAAATTATCATTTCTTTGTTGTCCGCCTTTGCCATTGTCTATTTTCGGTTTCCCGGAAAAAAAATCTTCTTTTGGTTGATCTTCATTACGCTGATGTTGCCGGTAGAAGTACGCATTGTCCCAACCTATGAAATAATTGCTGGTTTTGGTATGCTGAACAGCTATGGCGGCCTAATCTTTCCACTGATCGCATCTGCAACTGCTACCTTCTTATTCCGGCAATTTTTCATGACAGTCCCAGATGAGTTAGCAGAGGCAGCACGTGTAGATGGTGCAAAACCGTTACGTTTTTTCTGGGACATCTTGATACCAATGAGCCGCACGAACATCGCAGCCCTTTTTGTAATCCTCTTTATCTACGGCTGGAACCAATATCTCTGGCCATTACTCATCACGACAGACCCTGAAATGAACACCATAGTGATGGGTATAAAGCAGATGTTCCCTTCCGGAGATGACGTTGCAGACTGGCCTGTCATTATGGCCACCTCAATTCTAGCAATGATCCCACCAGTTATCGTAGTCATTTCAATGCAAAAACTCTTTATCCGCGGGCTCGTGGACAGCGAAAAGTAGGACCGACATGGCAAATGTAGACTTGAAAAACGTAAAAAAGCACTTTGGTGCGGTAGAGGTAATCCATGGCGTCAGTACAAAAATCAAAGATGGTGAGTTCATTGTAATCGTCGGGCCGTCTGGTTGTGGAAAATCAACGCTGCTTCGTATGGTGGCTGGGTTAGAGAATGTGTCTGAAGGCGAAATCAGTATTGGTGGAAAAGTCGTAAACGATGTTGAGCCAATGGACCGCGATATAGCAATGGTGTTCCAAAACTACGCGCTATATCCACATATGAGTGTGCGCCAAAATATGGGCTATGGCTTAAAAATTGCCAAAGTACCAAAAGCAATAATTGACGAAAAAGTGAAGACCGCCGCTAAACTTCTGCAGCTTGACAGTTACCTCGATCGCCGGCCACGTGATTTATCTGGAGGTCAACGCCAACGTGTCGCCATGGGCCGTGCCATTGTGCGTGAACCTGCAGTGTTTCTCTTTGATGAGCCATTATCAAATCTTGATGCAAAACTGCGCGTACAAATGCGCCTTGAAATCCGTGAATTACAAAATCGACTCGGAATAACGGCACTCTATGTGACCCATGATCAAGTTGAGGCCATGACGATGGCCGATCGCATGATTGTTATGAACAGTGGGAAAGTTGAGCAAATCGGGACACCACTTGAGGTCTATGAAACTCCTCAAACTCTTTTTGCCGCACAGTTTATTGGCAGCCCGTCGATGAACACATTTACGACGATTGTTGAAAATAGCGTCATCTCAGTGGCTGGAAAATCCATCCCAGTGGAAACATCCGCAAAAGGAGAGGTTACTATAGGAATAAGACCTGAACATATAATTGCCGATGAAACTGGGCCAATGTCCATTACTGTACGCATGGGCGAACCATTGGGTGCAAACACCCTGCTCCATGGGCAACTTAATGGCACCGAAACCGCTTTCACGGCCAGTCTGCCCGGTGTGCACCACGCGACGCCGGGCCAGGTGGTTCGATTTTCTGCTCATCCAAAAAATATGCATTTCTTCAATATCGTATCTGGAAAGCGTATTTTATGAGAGATCACAAAATTCGAAAGGACATTACGATTTTCGGGCATCGAGGTGCACGTGGTATCTACACCGAGAACACAATGGCCGGGTTTCGATACCTAAACGAAATTGGTATCAATGCCGTGGAGTTAGATGTTCAGAATGCTGCAAACCGCGTTACGGTAATTGCGCACGATCCTTACGTTCTTATGCCACATACGGTGAACGAAAAATCATGTAAAAAGTTAATAAGAATAACCGAGGCTAAGGAACTCACGAAAGTTACCGCGGGCGTGCCATGTACCGGCACCGAGTACACAAAACAGTTTCCTGACCAAGCACGCCCTTCTAATCGGCATATTCCTACGTTCGCGACTTTTTGCAAATGGGCCGCTAAACATCCGCTACTCACACTCAATGTAGAGATAAAATCTCACGCAGAGCAAACAGATCTATATGACCCACCAGATATAATAGTTTCAGATGTTGTGGATTTGTTGGAAAGGCATGATCTGCATCATCGCTGCATTATATCTAGTTTTGATTGGCGTGTGCTAGTGGCGTGTGCTGAACGCGCACCAACGGTCACACGCGGTCATCTAACTTTGGAACAAAACCATGGTACAGCTATGGTACCAAATATATTCGATGGCTCACCTTGGATGAGCGGCGTCACGCGCGAAGATCATAAAGACAGTTTAGCCCAGACTATTTCTGCGCTTGGCGGAAAAGTTTGGTGCCCATACTTCAAAGATCTAACAGAAAGTGAGTTAGCCAAAGCGAAAGAATTGGGACTGTTAGTGAATGTCTGGACCGTTAACTCAGTGAGCGATATCATACGCATGGCAAAAATGGGCGTCGACGGGATCATCTCTGACTACCCCGCTCGCGTACAAAATATTCTTTCGCAATGAGCCGATGGAGAATATTGTGTCGGTTGAGGACGCTATAAAGCGACCCTGCCCGCTTGAAGTATGTTTAATCGGATAGGGCCGCTTGGTCAGTTGTTGGATGGACTCTAACCAAATATTGAGTCCTAAGGAACTTCGGTGGTATATGAATTGTTAGTAGATTATTTTGTTGGCAGTTAGGATTTTTAGTTGATGGATATAATATCCGCATCCGCGCCGACAACCAAAAGTATGCAGGCGAAAGACGTATTTCTTGTTATCTCCTGACGCGGGTGCAAATATAGTCTAGCTTAACAGTGATCTGGGGTTAATGTTAAAGCATAGAGACTATAGTACTACCTTTTATGAAAAATAAAGCCATAGGAGAAAATTTCATGGACTTATTATGGAGTAGGTATTCTGCGGTATTTTATTCGACCGTTCTTGCAGTTATTCTTTCAGTTGCTGGACTTCATTGGCATAGTCTTCTATCCGCTGCGTTCTTATTTTCTATAGCCGCGGCTGTCGGATTTTATGATATTTTTCAGAAAAAAAGACCTGTTTTAGCAAACTTTCCGCTAATTGGGCGTTTTCGCTTTGTGCTAGAATCAATCCGGCCCGAATTACGTCAATATTTTTGGGAGTCAGACACAGACGAGCTGCCGTATTCGCGCAATCAAAGATCAATGGTATATCAGCGATCCAAGCAGATTTTAGCTGCACGCCCATTTGGCTCTGACGAAAATCATTATTCAGACGATTTTACCTGGCTTAACCACTCAATAGCGCCTTCTCATATTAATGATGATGACTTTCGAGTCATAGTTGGCAAGGGTGACGCATGTTATGCTATGTCGATACTGAATATCTCAGGTACCAGTTTTGGTTCGCTTTCGCCCAACGCCATTCAAGCTCTGTCGAAAGGTGCACAGATTGGCGGCTTTGCTCACAACACAGGCGAAGGATCATTATCCAAATATCACCAGCTTGGCGGTGGTGATACAATTTGGCAGATTTCAACAGGATATTTCGGATGCCGGACGAAAGATGGTAAATTCGACAGCGAAACCTTTAAAAAGCGTGCAACACTCCCACAGGTAAAAATGATCGAAATCAAGCTTAGCCAGGGGGCCAAACCCGGTCATGGGGGGATGCTGTTGAGCTCAAAAGTAACACCAGAAATCGCTGAAACCAGAGGTGTTAAACCCTTCACGGATGTCATCTCTCCACACAGCCATTCTGAGTTTGGCACTCCCACTGAACTTCTTAAATTCGCAGAACGCCTGCGCAATCTCTCGTGCGGCAAACCAGTTGGTATAAAACTTTGTATCGGGCACCCATGGGAATTTATTGCAATCGTAAAGGCCATGACAGAGACGGGTATCGAGCTTGATTTTATAACCGTTGATGGCTCCGAAGGCGGCACGGGCGCAGCCCCTGTTGAATTTACAGATCACCTCGGCTGTCCGCTCAGAGATGCGGTTGTTTTCGTCGATAATACCCTACGTGGTGCAAATCTTCGCGATCGCGTCAAAGTGGGGTCCTCTGCCAAACTTGTTAGCGCCTACGACATCGTACGAATATGCGCCTTGGGCGCTGATTGGTGCAATATGGCCCGACCGTTCATGTTCTCGCTGGGCTGTATTCAGGCCCGTGATTGCTCCTCAGGACATTGCCCTACTGGGATTGCAACTATGGATCCCAAACGCTACCGCGCACTTGATATCCCTTCCCGCGCAGAGCGGGTTCGCAACTTCCAAAAAAATACACGATTTGCTTTGAAGGAACTTCTTGAGGCGGCGGGGCTGACACACCCTGATCAACTGACGCGCCGGCACATCGTCCGCCGGTTGTCAGGCAGCCAAATCAAGTTAGCAGATCAAATCTATCCAAAAGTTGAAACCGGTGCTTTGCTACGTAACGAGAAAGTCGAAGATACCAGGCTAGCTTCCTACTGGCATCGCGTCAGCGGTGCTTCCTTTTCACCAATGAACTGATTAGATTAGTGTTTAAACGCAAAAAGGCGTCTGACGTCAGCGCCTTTTCACGCAGATATTGAGACTTCTGATGCAACGCCTCTTGTTTGGATGATCAGTCAAACAAGAGGCGTATAAATGTTACCAGAGAATGCGGTAATGATTCCAACTGATGATAATTTGTGTTTTCTACCTATTGAGAGGTTTACAAAAACTCGAGAGCTTTATCTGCAATGGCATTCGAAACATACTATTTCACCAGCCGCTACAGCGTTTATGGAACTTGTAAAGGATATGGCGCACCGTCATGCAAAATGCCATCGGTGAAAAAAGTCCGTTAATCGGTAAACTAATTAAGCATAAAAGCGAACAGCTTTCGCGTTGAGCGTGGCAAACCAGAGAGATGCAGTTACCAAACAAAATTACCCCTCAATGAATTTGTAACACTAATACTTAAGGCCCGTGGTCCGAGGCGCGTGGCCTTGGGATAGGGGGCCTTGTGTGAGCCTGGCGCGTTTCATCTGTTTGGATTAGGCTAAGTAACCCCCCAAACAAGATGGCCGACACCTCACAGGAATGCTTAGCTCGGGGAACGGTCAAGCTATGATTGGTACGGGAGTATTCACAGCAGATTAAGCTTTATAATTTGCTTTTCCCTCGATCAGAGATTCGACGGACATCAGGGAATGTTAAAAAGTGGCAATGGACGCGGCAATTATTCTGTGATGCAAATAGGCCTTAAAACGCAAAAAACGCTAACCTATTGAGTTAGCGCCATTTACTTTGGTTGCGGGAGTAGGATTTGAACCTACGACCTTCAGGTTATGAGCCTGACGAGCTACCGGGCTGCTCCATCCCGC
>ERZ651776.1363-NODE-1363-length-29409-cov-5.205373_pt1 | contig 29409 bp, 21 predicted proteins | sample MGYA00514761_ERZ651776 | MGnify/ENA metagenome assembly ERZ651776
AATGATGTTGTAGAAAAAAGCTTTATTGGTTTGTGCAGGAGGGAGAGGGAGGGGAGAGGTGGAAGGGGGGGGAGGGCGGGACGGGCGAAACGACAAACAATGATGTTGTAGAAAAAAGCTTTATTGGTTTGTCTTTACTGCTTTGTGAAATAGTGAAAAGCCTTTGAAAATTTGTCGGTAGTTAGTTTTTCGTTTATAGTGTTATTAACATAGCAAAGAAAAAATCAATTTCTTTTTCTTGGCCTGACTTCTGGACCACCTGACACGCTGAACGCTGAGCGCTGAGCGCTGAGCAAACCACACAGAACAAAAAAATTCTTGTAAGACCAACTTATACATTGATTTACTGATCGTTAACGGTAGTATGTGAGTAATCAATTGAAAAGGGGTTCTGTGAATAGTGGGAAGTCAACTAACGCACAACACTCCTCTTTTCTTCTGTTCTCTTTAGATGTATTTCTTTCTCGTAGCCCTACTACTAGCGATCAGCTGTAATCAGCTGACTGCGGACCGTCAATCAATCGACAGCGTAAAAGTACATACACCTTTGGGATCAGTGGTCGGTGAGGTCATCGGGAACGTCAATGAGTTCAAAGGCATCCCATTTGGCGAGCCACCAGTAGGTGATCTTCGTTTTAGGTCCCCTCGGCCTGTGAAGCCTTGGAGTGAGGACCTTCTGCCAAGACGCGGTATCAAATGCCCTCAACTAGCTGTAGGTGGCCCTCTCAAAACATTCCAAGGATCAGAAGATTGCCTTTACCTGGATGTATTTGCGCCTAACGGCCTTTTAGAGAATGAGACTGTGCCCGTAATGGTGTACTTGTACGGCGGAGCTTTCGTAATGGGGGACTCAAGTCAAGAGAAGTGGTACGATGGCCACAACATTGCCTCTACACAAAGAGTAATTTTAGTAGTCCCGAACTACAGGGTTAACGCATTTGGGTTTTTGGCTACGCAGGAACTGAGAGATGAAGACGATGATGGCTCGACTGGAAACTATGGTATTCAAGACCAGCGACTTGCCTTACATTGGGTACAAGATAACATTGCCTCGTTTGGGGGGAACAAAGATAAAGTTACCATCTTCGGTCAGTCTGCGGGAGGAATGAGCGTTTGTACGCATTTTGCAAACAAGCACAACAGCGGTCTGTTCGAGGCAGCTGTGATGGAAAGTGGCTCTTGTGACAGCCCGGAATTTATCTTCCCCCTCGGCAAAGCCTTGGAGTTTGGTGAGCTCTACGCAAGCTTGCTAGGCTGTGGCGATGTAAATGGTGGTGAAAAATTGGCGTGCTTGCGGAAGATTGACACTGCAGACATTATGTGGGGCTTTGTTCGGGCGATTTTCGGGCCTGAGCCCCCTCCTGATTTCGAACCAGTCCTCGCCCCGCTCTTTGGGTTCGGGCCCGTTATTGATGGTACAGAGAAGGGTCTCCCGTTAATGCCCTATGAGAGTATTGTGAAGGGGGAACATAACGCCAACGTGCGATTCATCGCAGGAACTGTGGCCAATGAGGGGAGTATTTTCGTCCCAATGACAAAATTTATTGTTCCAGGTACTACTCTGCCACTAAAGGACGGTATGCAGAGCTTGGTCCTTCACCATGTTCTCGATGCGAGAATTGGAAAAGATGGTGTCGATGCGAATATTGGCACTCTCTTGGATGTTTATTACCCACTCAGCGAACTCAAAACTGTCGACAACCAAATGAGCAAGATTCTGCGTGATTACATTTTCACATGTGGCACAAGGCGAGTTCTTCGATGGACAGACAAGTGGAGTACAGACAAAAACATTCGGGGTTATTATTTCGATTATACAACTGATTGGGAGGACATGAAGATAGGGGGCTCTTACCATACTTCCGAGCTTTATTTTGTGTTCAACAACAGCTGGCCTACCGAAATTCATCATTTTAGCGAACGAGACGAAAATATTGTTGAGGTTGTCCAGGACTTTTGGGTTGGCTTTGCGCGAGACGATTCTGCCGCTTTGGATGCTTGGCCTAGATTTGGTCTGGACGAGCGCGACACGATAATTCATTTCGTGAAGGAGGGAGGAGTAGCTTGGAGTTACAAAGATGAATTCGGCGATGTTTGTGATTTCATGGACAGTCTCTTCGATGATTTCCCAATAGACAGATGAAGATGAGCAGAGAGACGAACATAAATAGAGAGACAACAGAAGAATTAGCGATTCGTTTAGGGGACAAATTTATGGCCACAGCTTTTCGTGTATTATTAATGTTACCAACTTCGTTGCGATTCTAGCTATCTTCGAGGGGGAAACTTAATTCCACCTCTTCTCCTGTCTTCCTCGCTGTTAGTCAAATTTACTGTCATGCCACCACTGCACTGCACCCCAAACAAACAAAACTCGCCCCACCTCCAACCGTCCGCCGTGCCCTACTGAACAGTTTACCAGTCCTCGTTGGCCATATCGAACACCTGATCCTCAGCGGCAACTCCGACACCGCTCTTGCTGTATTCTCCAACACGCTTCTCGAAGAAGTTGGTCTTTCCCTGAAGGCTGATCATTTCCATCCACTCGAAAGGGTTGGAAGTATTGTAGACCTTCTTCGCACCGAGGGCAGCAAGGAGGCGGTCGGCGCAGAATTCGATGTAAGTGCACATCATTTTGCTGTTCATTCCAATGAGCTCAACAGGCAAGGCATCGGACACAAATTCTTTTTCAATCTCTACCGCGTTGCAGATAATATCCTGGATGCGCTTTTCCGGAAGCTTATTCACAAGCTTGCTGTACATCAAGCAAGCAAAGTCGCAGTGGAGGCCCTCGTCACGGCTGATGAGCTCATTGGAGAAGGCAAGACCAGGCATGAGGCCACGCTTCTTCAGCCAGAAGACAGCACAGAACGAGCCTGAGAAGAAGATACCCTCAACGGCAGCGAAAGCGATGCAACGCTCCGCAAATGAAGCGTTCTCCGGCTGGGATTAGGGAAGTGTGAGTGACTTCTGAACTTGTGATATGAACATTGATTACTTATTTCTTCAGCTTTTACTTTTACTCACCTCGCACCACTGCAAAGCCCACTGGGCTTTCTTCTGCACCGCCGGGACGGTCTCAATTGCGTTCAAGAGGTGGTTCTTCTCCGCAACATCTTTCACGTACGTGTCAATCAACAAAGAGTAAGTCTCACTGTGGATATTCTCAACAGCTATCTGGAACCCATAAAAGCAGCGCCCCTCAGGGATGGTGACCTCAGTGGCAAAGTTGGACGCGAGATTCTCGTTCACAATGCCGTCAGAGGCGGCAAAGAAGGCAAGGACGTGAGAGACAAAGTGGCGCTCATTGTTAGTCAAAGTTGCCCAGTCCTTGCTGTCCTGGACAAGATCAATCTCCTCAGCAGTCCAGAAGGAGGCCTCAGCCTTCTTGTACATTTCCCAAACGTCCTGGTGCTGGATGGGGAACAGCACAAAACGACCAGGGTTCTCGGCAAGCATCGGCTCCACATGAGGGAATCCGGACTCCTCCAGCTTCTTGTGCTCGCTTTTTTGAACCTCAGGGGAGACGACATTAGCAGAGGCAGAGTTGCCAGCTGGAGTCATAGCTTCCCCGTAAGTTCTGTGTGAGTGTATGTTGAGATTGGGGGAGCCAGGTTAGTAAAATGAATATCAAGAGATCAGGAGGGGGGCTCTCACACAGAGCATGCGCTTTTCCGAGATTCTGCACATGCCCAGGAACGCATGATAAGATCATTTTACGTTTTAAAAATAACCACTATCAGTAAGATACAGTGTAATGGAACCCCGGAAATCATTTTAATTCACTCAAAAAACCACAACATCCAAAAATAGCCTCGCCGCCAAAAGTCGTGTCACGCACCTTGCTGCAGTTTCAGGGGTAGCAGGCCTAATTGAGACGTCCGAAAAGGTCTTGATAACTTCCGCAACATTGTCATTGTTGGTGGGAGTGGAGATTTGGAACGTTGCCATATTGATTTCTCTGTGTTGTCGGTTTTGCTGTGGAGTGCGCGATTCCGAAAAGGAATTCAGTCACAATCTAATACATTCTATAATTGTGTCAAAATACTTGTTTTCTGTCTCTTCATAACATCAGTTTTCAGAAACGATAACTAATTTCTCCCCAAAAACTCGCGGCTTGGCGGAAAAGAAGAAGGACTTCATTGAGTCGGAAAATCCTACGCCCCAAGGACGTCCCCAATAAGTACATATAGACATGATTGCACGGAGCAGGCTATCTTTGAGGCGAATTGACTTCACACGCTCAAGAGATGTGGTGAAACAAACCCATCTCAACCTCTCTCCCCAGGCACGAGCTCGTTGTTCTGACTCAAAGAAATTCAGCACAGCCCCACCAGCGACATCAGCGACATCATCTACAGTGAGGTTTTCTTTGACCGGTTACTACAATCACTGTCTGGAAGCGTACCCACTGACGACAAAGTGCGTCTCCTCTGGTATTCTTTTGACCATCGCAGACTGCCTGTGCCAAAAGATAGAGCATGCCAAAAGTTCTGCCCACGAATTCTCGCTTGATGTGAAGGTGAGTTCATCAAGTGCTAATCTTGCTATTCGCTGCTGTTTACGCCGAAGCTAACCGAGATGGCAAAACATCTTTATTCTCCCACAACACAATTTGGACCACCACTCTCAACCTCAACAAATAAGCAGCGAGCATTCCGCTTCTCTCTGATGGGTGCTTTTTTCATTGCCCCTGCGACACATTATTGGTATGGCTACCTCAATAAAATCCTTCCCTTTACTTCTCGGTCGCCGACGGCGAAATTTTTTACCACAGCAAAACGAGTTGTTCTGGACCAGATTTTGTTTGCTCCCATTTTCATCCCTTCATTTTTTGCCACTCTGTCCACATTGGAGGGCAAGAGTATTGAGAAAACCTTAGGTAAGGTGCAGGCGGATACTTTCCCGACGTATTTGACGAATTTGGGCGTCTGGGTACCTGCGCAGTTGATCAATTTTAGCTTAGTGCCTTCGCGCTACCAGGTTTTGTTCAGCAATTTTGTCGGGTTTTTCTGGAATACCCATCTGTCATGGGTTGGAAATGACAACCAAGACGATGAATGATAATGTTGCATAAAAAAGGAAATATTTAATAGCTAAAGGCAACAATATTTCTACAAAATTATTCATTCGCCCATTCTGCCCGAAATCAAAATCCGAAAACCCTCAGCTTAATGACATCTTCGTCCTGGTCCGTGGCATGGAACTCGAATTTTCCCCTGCCCTTGATCACATCATGATCCCATTCTCCGACATAGGCGTTCCCATCCAAGTATTGAATCCTTCCCTTTCCGTGCTTAAGCCCCTTGTCGAAGTTACCGCTATAAATGACCCCAGCATTGCTTAAATAAACCCCATAACCATGTCGGATGTTATTCAAAAAAGCACCTTCGTACTGGCTTCCATCTGCCCAGACATATATGCCTGTTCCAGTCATTCTTTCCTTCTTGAAGTCTCCCTTGTAGAAACTACCGTCTTTGAATTTTAATATGCCCTTGCCATGCCTCAAGCCCTTGTACCAGCTGCCCTCATAAACGAGCCCATCCTGGGCACGATAGACATACTTCCCTAGCCCGTGCTTCTTGCCGTGCTTCCACTGACCATCGTACATTTCCTCCAGCAATGTGCCGGGCATATATGTCATGCGCCCCTTCCCGTGAATCCCATCATCGACGAACTCCCCGTCGTAAATGTTGCCGTCCTTGTACTTAAAAATGCCCCTGCCGTTTTTCTTGTTGTTGCTCCACAATCCTGAGTAGGTATGTCCACCGGCGTACACCATCTCTCCCATGCCCTCAAGCTTGTCGTCCTTAAATTGCCCGCTAAATTTGTTGCCAGTTGGCCAGATAAAGACCCCTTTACCGTGTTTCAAATTTTTCTTGAAATTTCCTGCATATTTGGCCCCGGTCTGAAATTCGAATACCCCTTTCCCATCAATGTCATTATCCACCCAGTAGCCATCATATTTGCTGCCATTTCTCCACAAATAACACCCCTTTCCGTTCCTCTTGTCGTTTTTCCAAGCCCCTAAAAAAACATTTTCAGTGTCCTTGTACCTGTAAACCCCGTGTCCATCAGCCTTATCGCTGTGGAAACTACCGTCGTAAAAATCGCCGTTTGGAAAATAATAACGTCCCAGTCCATGTTTTTTGCTTCTCCTCCACTGTCCAGCATATGCCGCATTGTCGGGAGTAACAAACACGCCAAATCCGTCGTGAAAGCCATCACTCCAATAACCACTATACTTGCACTTATTTGGGTAGATGCATACACCTTTCCCATTCCTCTTGTTGTCAGCAAAATATCCTTTGTACTTCTCCCCCGTAGCATACACAATCACACCCAATCCGACTGCAAATCCTCCTTCGCTGTAACCCATAAATACATCTCCGTTGGCTTTCCTAAATACTCCTATCCCGTGATACTTGCCGTTGGCGAATCCACCCTCGTAACAATCTCCATTGGCACTGCTGAGTCTCCCCACGCCATGCATCTTCCCAAATTCCCACTCCCCCTCGTACTTTTCCCCATTTGGATGTTCCAGTATCCCCCAGCCATGTCTATGGCCCCCCAGCCAGGTACCAATGTACTCTTTGCTTCCGTCCGCAGAGCGCCAGATCCCACTCCCTTCTCTGATCCCGTCTTTCAAATCCCCGATGTATACATCCCCGGAATCCCACTCTATGACCCCGTAGCCCTGAAATACTTCGTCCTCGACAAATCCATCGATCGTCATTCCCGAAGCAGATTCTTTGTGTCTGAGACCATTCCGTTTCGGGTAGATCTTACGGATGATTTCGTTTGTTGAGGGACGGACATAGGGGTGGTACAAGGGACATTTTTTGCCAGCTTTACAAGAGCCAGTAAGTAATGCGTTATAGCATACCTTGACAAAGAACATATCCCTCTTTCCCTTTCCTTCTACTGGAAACAATTCGGCTTCGTCTCTAAGACCTGGGTGAGCCCTAGGACAAGTCGTTTTGGTACATGTCCCTTTTCGGAATTTACGGCACACCGTCAAAAATTGTTCACTGCAGTTGTACACATCTTCTTTGCACTTTGCGATGTCGGTTTTTAGCTCAGGCTCGTCCTTAGTTTGATCGCCCATCATTCCGGGGCTAGACGTGATGATTGCGCCAGCTGCAGCTGCGTTGTGGGGCACCAAGGCGCCATTAGCATTTCTGCTGTCCAGCTGGGTCTTAAATTCGTTGCCATAGCTGCCAACACCGTTGCCGCCACCACCGCTGCCGCCATTCCCACCACTTCCGCCTCCGGCACCATCTTGAACGGTACCACTGTTCCCTCCTCCAATTGCCGGTAGTTTTTCACCAGCGAGCTCTTTCTGCCTCTTCAGCTCACGTTGCTTCTGAGCGAATTTTTCTTCCTTCCTTATCTCCAACTGCTCAGTGAACTTCTCGATACCTGCATCGGGGCCTAGCACCGGTAAACCACCACTGAACCCAACTTGTGTATCGTCGTCGTCAGCATCGTTTTCGTCGCTGTCACGGTCAGTTTCATCCTCCTCTCCATCCTCGCTGAATAATCTGGGATTATTCAGGCGAAACAGTACCTTGGCAACATCATTTTTCATCTTGCTGACAAGATTCTCTCCATCAGGGCCCAAAGTGTTGTCACATACGTAGCACTTCGGGTAGGTGAGCCCGGTATTAAAGGTCTCGCAACCGGGGCAAGTCCACGAATGTTGCTCAATCCTGTGCGTGTTGTATTCTCGGCGTGTTTTGAAACGCATGCAACATTTGTTATTGCTCCTCGCCTGGGACAGGTGTGGGTACGTGACAGGCTCCCACACGCAAGTTAACTTATCGGTGAACTCTTTCGGGGGGTCCCAGCAGGAATTCGGTATACCATTGTTTGCCTCCTCTTTATTGTAATACCAGAACGTATTCGTCAGCGGATCAAACATTTCAGCCCAAGACTTCACACTGTCAACCTCCCGTGATCGCTTCCTCATCAAGTTGAGAGCATACAGAGAAGGGACAACGCGGAGCAATTTCCAGCGAGCCTTTGGAGAGATGCGGAAAAGAACGAGAGAGCCGGGGGAAGACGTTAGATGGTGGGGAGTGTCAAACTGAATGAAAAAATCCACTTACCTCCCTGGCCCTCTTTCTACCTTGCGCACCCCTGGTCCACTTTTGGAAAATAGTCGCCGCATGGTGCATCTCTCGCAGCTCCGCAGCCTCGATTCGGGCAAGCTTGCCCCTGACCAGGGCCTCAATCCTACTCGCGGCTTTGTTCTGACGCTCCTCTTCATCCTTCTCCTTCTTTGCTAGTGCAGCGTTCAATGCCTCCTCCCTCTCCCTGATCCACCTCGCGTTGTTCTCCGTACGTTCCTCCGCCCGCTGCTCCTCGAAATGACGGTCCAGAACGGCCTTCATTCTTCGCTAAGGAATGAGGCAGAAATGCTGGGATAAGAAAGAAGCCGCTGCGCAAGGAGTTGGTTGCTCCCGGTAATTATTACTCAAATCATTGTATTTAGATAATAAACCCAACCAGCGGTATTCAAATGAGTTGTTATAGCGATTGGTGACGTTTCAAAGTCTAAGTCGTAATTCCTGAATCCCTGGAATTTCTCTTGATCTGGTCGTTGGGCTTTCCGCAAAAATTTGCATTTCCAACACTCATTAACGAGAATTGGAGTTTTTTTTTGGTAAGAACGTGATTACTATCTATGTACTAGGCCATATATCGCGGATTCTTTTTCGTCCCACCTCTTCTTTCTCGGTATTCTGTTCGAACCTCTCTCTTTCTCTCTTTTCTCCTGCGTCCCCCTTTCTCACACCTTGTAAATTTTTCTACCTCACAGTGTCGTCCAACGCTATGGCTACTCGAAGAGCTCTGTCTGACAAAACTAATCAGTCTGAGTCGTCCTCTTCAGCAACTCTGGGAAAGAGCGATCGTTCCAAGTTGCTCGCAGAATGGAAGGCGAAGAAGAAGCAGCAGCAGCAGGGGCAGCAGAACGCGTCTGGTGCCGATGCTGGTTCTAGTGGAGGTTCAACGCTAGGCGCGGGGTCGTCGGCGCTTGCGAAGAGGGGGCGGGGTCTTTTGGGCCTTTCCGGGGGGGTTAGGCGTAACGTCACTAAGGATGAAGAGGGAACAAACAAACGCCAGCGTACGATGAGCGGTTCTCGCAGCAATGGCGGAAACGGCAATGACGATGATGCCGGTCGCTCCCAGCGCTTCCAGTCGTTGGCCGCCAAGGCAAAGAGTTTTGGTTCGAGCAGCCGAGGTGTAAGACAAAGCACTCCAAAAAAAGAGAAGAATGAGATGTCAAATAGCGGACCACGGACACTGGAGCAGATCAACAGTCAATACGCGAACCAACCTCCTACACCTCCTGCCGCGACCTCGATGAAGAAGACTATTTCCTTTTCCAGCAAGACACCTGAGCAACTGGGATCACATATGAGTAAGTCTTATACCTGCAACAGTGGGTCTCTACCTTGTTTTGTTTGTGCGAACTCTTTCTCACAACATTCTTCTAACAAACTATTTTTCTGCGCAGAACCCAAAAAGACCTCTTTTTCAGACAGCAATGACTCCGCACACAGTGTCGACTCAACCTCCAACAGCTTAAGCCAAGATTCCAACTCCAACTACAGCAACACTGACACTGCAGCCCACAAAATTAACATCAACGACGAGGAAGATGACAGCCACCTCCTTGCCGTTACCGAGGAGGACCTTGATACTACGGGAGATGTATCCAGCAAAGTCATTGGCTTGAAGTCCCGGCTATCAGCGATGTCCAAGAAGATCACCAAGCTCGAGGAGGAAAAGATGGCGCTTAGCATGGCAAAAGCTCCGCTGGAAGCGAGGTTTCGACAGCGCGAAGACCAATTTAAGAAAGAGACAGATGCTCTCAAGAAAGAAATAAGGTGAGCGTAGAAGTGTCATTCTATCTTTGAAGCGGGCGTGCCCCTAGCTTTCAAAAACTTTGTTGTACCTTTCATGGCTCACAATGTTGCATTTTGTCGTATTTACCACAGCTCGCTCAAACAACAGATCACGATGGCGGACGAGAAGTTCCGACACCTTCAACTTCAGAAAGATAAAGCGGATGAAGAAAACACTAAGCTAACCTTGGAAAATCGAAAAATGGGCGGCGCTGTTGGAAAGGAGGAGAGGGAGAACAAGGAAAACCAAAGCAGCGATGGCTGGGCACGCCAGCTACAGAATGACCGCGATGTGGCAGATCTTAAAGAGAAGGTGAGTCTGATGAGCAATGCTTAACTAGTAGGCTGTTCATCACGAGTGGTAGAGTACGAACATTGCTGGTGATAATCTGCTCCCTACGGGTGATGGGTTCCTACCTAACTCACCTATGACCCTGTGTCGGCTAACCCTTCCCTTATCGCAAAACATCCACGCACATACACACAAAACAGCTTAAAAATGCTGAAGATGAGATTGATGGTCTCAAACTGGATAAGGTATCGCTGGAGAGTGACGTGCAGGCAACCGCGATGGAGTTGGAACGGATGGAGAAGCGTTTTGGCGATATGAAGGCCCAAAGCGATGGCATTGAGGAAGCCAGGAACGCGGCACGCGACGCTGAGATCCGCCTGGATGCACTCACAAAGGAGCATGTTGCAACATCCGCTATGTTGAACGCCACCTCATCCGACCTGGCAGCGACCAAATCCTCGGCTGACGCTGCAATGAAGGAGGCGGAGAATGCCTGGAAGGAGCAGGAGAAGCAGCTCCGGTTCGAAATCTCCGTTATGAAGAGTCGCGGTGGGAATGTAAGTGAAGATGACCTCAAGATGTCTGATGACGTTGAAGATGAGGCTGTGCTACGCGCTCGTATTGAGGAGAGGGATAGAAAAATTGCAGAGCTTGAGGCGGACCTCTCGAAGGGGGAGCAGATTCGCCGCAAAATGCACAATCGTATCCAAGAGCTGCGAGGGAATATTCGCGTCTTTGTACGGACGCGACCTTTCTTGCCGGGGGATGGCAACGAGACTGAGTCTGCTATCAACGTATCTCCCGACGGTGAAACCCTTGAGGTCTTTGACAAGAGCGGGAAGGCAAACAGCAATTTCAACTTTGACAAGGTGTTTGGCCAGTCTACCGGACAGGACAAGGTCTTCGAGGAGGTCTCTGAATTTGTTCAGTCTGCCCTTGATGGGTATCATGTGTGCTTGTTCAGTTATGGGCAAACGGGTAGCGGCAAGACGCACACTATGCAAGGTAGTGGAAGCGGTCAGATGAGAGGAATTATTCCCCGTGCTGTGGAGCAGATCCTGCAGCAAGCCAAGCATCTCCAGAATCAGAACTGGACTTACCGGATGACGGCGAGTTTCTTAGAGATTTACAACGAAGAGTTGAAAGATCTCTTGATTAATGTCGACGGGAGCGGAAATGCTATCAATACTACTAAAAAGGCCGTGGACAATAACAAGAAGATCGCCAAGCTGGCCATCAAGCGCGATGCTGACGGCAAGTCCTTTGTGGACAACCTCAATGCCGTCAACATTGATACCACAGACATCCAGATGGGAATGCAGCAGCTTGACAGTGTCATGCAGTCTGCTGCACGGTCGCGCAGTGTCGCATGTACCAACATGAATGCCCAAAGCTCCCGGAGTCACAGTGTATTTATGCTCCACTTGTATGGACACAACAGTGAAACTGGAACTGTCATGCAGGGGGCATTGAACCTGTGCGATTTAGCTGGTTCAGAGCGCCTTGACAGGAGCGGAGCCGGAGCAGATGCCAAGAGACTCAAAGAGACCCAGGCCATCAACAAGTCGCTGAGCTGTCTTGGTGACGTTTTCAGCAGCTTGGCGAGTGGCTCTTCCCACGTCCCCTATCGCAATAGCAAACTCACTTACTTGCTCCAAGACTGTCTATCTGGTGACGGCAAAGCACTTATGTTTGTTAACCTCAGTCCAACTATGCTCTCCAGCCATGAGAGTCTGTGCAGTTTGAGGTTTGCCCAGAGGGTCAGCCAGGTCGAGCTCGGGAAGCCCACCAAGAATGTCCAGTACAGTATGAGCAACGGGAACGGAAACGGAAACGGAAGTAGTGGTGGTATGGGTGGAACACGGGGAAGGCGATAAATACGCAAGATAACTTGACGACAATCACAATGACGCAAGGTACCTTGACGACAATAGCAATGACAAAATGACAAAAAAGACCTCAATGGCAATACCACACTGGTGGATTAAATTGTATGATAGCACACGAAAGGGAAATTTTTAACAACCAGCAAACTTCGTCTTAATCTACTGTCTAATGCAATTAATTCTTCGGTCACCTCGCTGTAGCCAGCCACATTCCACAGAAAGCATCATTCCTTAGCCCCTGGCCTCTTGCATCCTTATTCTTTGTCACTTAAATTTTTCTCTGGGAATATTCGTACATTTTTATTCATTCGCCAACACTACCGTGAGCGCTTTGTCGTCGTCGGGGGCACCCTCGCAAACTTCTGTTTCGCCATCGGTTTCCACACTTGATTGGAGCCAGGCCTTGAATTTGATGAACAATTTGTCCATCTTTTCCCGGTGATAGAGATTTTCGTCATTATCGTCCTCCTCTGTAAGCTCTGTCGATATCTTGCCTTTAAACTTTGATCTCCTGTTCCAGCTTCGCTTGCTTTCACTCTTGTTGTGTGGCCAGTGGACCACCCAAGCATGGCCAACTACTGAAAAAGAATACCCTAGTCTTCTTAAATGCAAGATGTGCTGAATCTTATTCTTCCCGTAGCCGCTGAACTGTTCCTGGTAAGGGGGGAGGCTTTGACAGTGTCGTAGAATCACGTAGGGCTCGTAGCGGTTGCTTTTCATGCACTCTATGTGTCTGACACTAGACTTTTTAAGACTATACCACCTTCTCACATCGGTGGTCCCATGAGCCGCCTGAATATGGAAGTCAAAGGTAGCCACCTTGTCGGTTTTGATGAGTTTGAAAAGTTCTGCTCGCGTCTTTGGCATCATCTTTAACAGCTTGTCACTGCAATCCACATCTTTATTTACGTCACACAGCCAATTAAGCTGGAACGCTGGGATCACGTACGCTTTCCTTTCCCCTCCTTCTCGACCTAGTTCCTCCTTCATCGTGTGAAAGTGCAAAATTTCGTGAAGAGCAGAAGCAGGCCAGAAATCAATATCGATGTATAAATAGTGAGAGGTTTTAACATTCTGTATGGCCGCATTCCGCATTTTGTTGATGGGGTACTGATCAGGAGATCTTTTTGTTTTGAAATAAACCAGATCGATCCGATCAACGCACTTTCCGTGATCGATTTTGGTCAATTCATCCCATAAAGACTCTAAAGGCTCAAAGTGCGAGGCGATGGAGACAGAGATCTTCCCTGGCCACCTTTTGCAGTACTCCCTGATCATCCACATCCTGTTTTCAGTTGTTTGAGTCACCAGAGTCACTTCTACATCCTCAGGTTCCAAGGCATTGTTACAGCTGTCTATGCCATTGTCCTTGTCGTTGTGACTGCTGCTCATTTCAATAGTTTTCTTGAAGTCTTTTGAATCCAAGCCAACGTAGACATTTTCGGTGGGGTAGTGGATAACCTTGGAAGGGACTGAAACTCCTTTGAAGATATTATGGTCGGTACTATAAAAAAAATCCATTGCCTTTTTCTTCACTTCATCTGATGCAAGCCTGTCCCAGGGCATCTCCTCGCCAGATTCATGGGCCAATTCACCGAATTTGTGTTTTTCGGACTTGTCATCCTTGTGTTTCACCCAGTCAATTAGCTCCGGAGACATCCTGTTTGTCATTTTAACTTCCGTTGAACCCAATCTGTTCTCTAAATTTGTGTGCGAGTCTAAGTCAAGGGTAGCTAAGTGAATTCTATCGTTGTAAGTTGAAAGCATGAACAGGCTGAAGGCTGCATAACACCCAGCCACAAGGAGGATTTTATTCACCATCTTCATTTTGACGGGTTGAGGCTTTATAGGTATATGCAGGTTTTTTTCGTCATGTGAAAAGGTTTTGGCGGGTTCCTTCTGGTTCTTTCGATTGAATTTTGTTGAGGTGTGATGAAATTGGGTGCAAGTTGTTTGTGTGAACCCCTTTCACATTTCCGAATTTTTTCTTGGATTTTTTGATTTTTTTTCCAAAACAATATAATCCTCAAAAATTTAAGCAAGCCAAAAGGTTTTACTACCCCTTTTTAGTGATCAGACCTGAAATTGCCTATGAGCTCACTGGTGAAAAGCACTCTGTCGTAGAAACGCCCCCGCAAGACATCGCCGATCTTGAACTTGTTCTTTCCGCTTGTATCTCCCAGAAATGGGTCGAAAAAGGAGTGCCCGTTTTTCCAATCGTCAGGGTATATTGCTCGATCAATTCTTCCCCCATCACATAGTTTGCCATCCACCATGAGCATAATTAGTTTCGGTCCTCCATCGACTATCACCGCCAGTTGATGCCAGTCTGCTCTCACAGCCAGCTGTGCGCTACAAGTAGGATCGGTCATGTGGCTCGCTGTCATGCCATCTGCGTCCGTGAGAGTTATTTTTACTGTCCCGTTGAAAAAGCGCTCTAATTTCACCCCATGGTCATTCGCATCGGTGCTGTCCAAGATGGTCACACCGCTGTCGTCGTCGCGGTTTTCGTCTCCCATCTTTACAACTAACTCTTCTCGGTCACCGCCGGGGAGACGTAAATCGAATGTGAACCCGTATTTCTCCCTCGGGTACAACCTGAAATTGAATGCCTCAGTATCGCTGGGGATCTGGAGATAATCAAGATCGCCTCGCGAATTGTCAAAAGATGCAGTGACGCCGGAGGTAACGTCCTTGTTATCCATCTGACCGTATAACTTTTCCAAGAGCTCGTCAGAAACCTTGTGCGTCCTTGCTTCACTCTCTGGTGGTCCCTTATATGTCTCGCTAATGTAAACGTGACCGTCATTGGTGGTTATAACGTCGCAATAACCATGCCATTTAGCGCGATCTCTGTCATATAAGGTAAGCTCTGGCTGGCTCCACTTCACAAGCCCATCGCTGTCTTCCAATCCGACAGTCAGCCATAGCAAATTGCGATCTGACACAGGTGCAGTAGAGGCAAAAGCCGCGAGCATTTCTGTGTTGTAATAAATCATCAAAATTAGGTTGTTCTTCTGCCGCACTGGCGTCATGGGCCCTCGGCACTGCTTCACCCAATCTCCGCCTTCCACACTTCCAGCCCATGTCGGCATGTACTCTGCGAAGCTACTCTCGCCCCAATCCGCCCCAAAATTCCCGACCTGACTGTAAGCCTGGCCCATGTAGCCATACGCCTGTCGAAACGTCATGTAGAGCTGTGTCTCGTTGTTGATAGGCACGACATGGGATTCTTCCGCAACCGCATCGTCAGCTTCGTCGTCAAGATGGTTGACTGCGCCGGGGCCGTGCCACCCTTCTGGCCACATGACCCACTCAACCTTCTCAGGATCCTCTTCAACAAGTAAGTTGTGGCTCGCCATGATGTACATCTCTTCTGGTGGCGCGACTGCGTAGGTACCAATCTTAGTGAATGCGAATAGCACTGTTCCGTTGCTCATGGTCTTGACTGTATCCACTTCCCACATAATTTGCGTTTTCGTCTCATTCCCTGTCCCGCCGTGAGCCTCACTGAAACTGTTAACACTCTCGATATAAGTGAAAGGGACGGGAATCGTGTACCTGTCGTCGCTCCAAGTGCTACCTTGGTCGTCGCTATACTTCCAGAGGAAATTACCGAGCATATCAGCTCGAAAAAGTGGGTTTGGGTCCTCGCCGGGGAGATTCTCCACATTATTGATGTTCTGTACCCACAGGGCGAACACACGCGATCCATCGGGTCTTGCAACAACACTACCATAAGCGGAGGCCTGATGGCTCGTTTGAAGATCATATTCGGTGTCAATATCAACAGGGTCACTCCAAGTCTTACCGTTATCTCTCGTTTGCATAGCAATCATCTTCTCTCCCGCGGCACCTTCGTAGGGAGAGTCGACAATCAAAGTCATCACGCAACTCCAAGTATCGTCGGGCAAGACAGAGCAATAAGGTTGGCAACTGTAGCCTCCTATATACATGTCATATCCGTTGGGAATATGACGGGTGTCTAGGAGCGGATCTGCAGCGGGGGGGAAGCTCCGCATGTCTCACTGCTGTTCCCAAGGCAGGGAGAGTCGCATTCGCTGAGATCTACTGTCGCGTTGGGAATACTCAGCTCGTCCCCACAAGAACATGCATGTCCAGCCTCGACTCCTGCAATCGCAAGTCCGAGCTTGCGGCACTCTTCAGCGCATACCCTTATTGTAAGATACGCACACAAACCAGTTCCCCCATCGCAAACATCAGTGGGAAGTTGCCTGTTGTCAACATCATCTACCAAACAAGTTGGTTCCAGGGAAGACACCACAACTACAGAAAGGAGGGGGATAACTAGGGAGGAAAATAACTTCATATTCACACCTCTAAACGTGTCATTAAAGGTTTTGCCCCGCCCCGGCTTCGATTGGGAGATTCACGTGAGATTGGGAGAAAATTAATTTGTTTTATGCTACCACGAGGCATTAAACTTGAAATATACTGTTATTCGGCGACAGGTCGCAGGCCCGTTCCGATATAAAGTTGAACTTTACTTAATTTCCTTGACTGCCCCTCCTTGCCCCCTTCAAACAATCAAAAAAAAATTAAATTAAAATGGCAGTTCCAGCTATGAATAAGGAAGAATCTCAAAACCACATGTGGTTCTTGGTGAAGATGTCCTTCATGTTATTGCTCTGCTTGGCCGATATGGGGCTCAACAGCTCTCTTGAATTCGACGAGTACATTTCCCCCGATGCTGCCCCTGAAAATGCCAACAACATATTAGTCCTAATGTTCGGAGTGCAACTTGTGATTCAGATCAGCACCTTTCTAACCTTATTTTTGATGATGTGTGACACGTACTTGTTCCGCGTGGGCTTGCTGGGTGTGCTTGCCAAGCAATTCACATGGGTTCTGCTTTCACATCCGGCTTATATTGCCTTCACAATGATTATTGGTGGGTACAGAGTGACGGAATTACACAACGAGACAACGATCGATCAAATTTGGGGCTTGGACTACTTTCGTTTCTTGAGCGTCTGCCAAAAAATATTGGCGGCTACATATTATGTCGCGAACCTCCGGGCCACAATCAAACTGGGGTCGCCAACATACTACAACAAAGAGGCCTGGGTGGGATTGTACTACGACTCCAACAGAAACGCGAGCAGTTACTTAGACCAGACAGAGAATCTCCTGCGCAAAAAGCATCGTCATTGATAAGACTGTGTTCATGAATAAGTAAGATGCCATAATAAACTATACTAGTGCCACTGCCTTTAGCTAATGCAACCTCCAATTTTTTCTTCTCGTTCATCATCCCATGACGCTCCCAAGTGCCTTCTTAATTATTTCACGCTGCTCCCGCGCCTCTTCGCTCTGCTCGGTCTCTATTTCCTTCTTTCGCCTTAATAGGGTCTCCTCGTTCGTCTCTCCTCGAGCCAGGCTGTACGATGTCGACCCACGACCCACTTGACACTTTTCCACTGCCTGAACTGTTTCTTGGACAGATGCGGAGTACTTCCTGCAGTGCTCGGGGAGATTGGGCACTACCGCGCTCTTGTCACCTAGAGGAGCGGCGGGGGCTCCGCTTGAGGAAGAGCGAGCCTCGGCCTCCATCCTATCCCAAGCTTGCAGTGCCTCGACCGCCCGTGCATCGAACATGCGGTTATAAAGAAAAACGCTGCGGTGGTGCTTCTCGTCCACCTCCATGTTCACTCCCTCCTTCGAAGTGGCCGCTGCCGCCTCGTCTAAGTCGCCGTAAAGGCCGTAGTAGTCGCACAAAATTCGGCCAACCTTTCCCAAATCCTTCTCACCACCAGACTCGCTACACTTCCTACGAATCACCTCCAGCCAGTCTCGCTGAAATCCGAACACACGCGCACCTTCCTTTACCGTTATTCGCTCGTGCATTTCTTTCGGATTTCCCACAGCACAGTGCAGGCAGCGAATCTGCAGGCGGTCGCAATCGAGGTTGGTTAGTTTGTGATTTTGTGATTTTGTATGATGTGTCAGCGACTCTTCTCGAGCACTGAGCACTGAGCGGTGATGATGTCCTCACCTTCTTGAATATGATCTTCTTCTTCGCAGGAACCTCCACGACATTAGAGACAAACACAAGGTGTCGGTATACTTCGTTCAGGTCCGTAAAACCATACTTAACCATCGCTCTTTCCAAAAACTGCAGCTGCACAGGCTTGAGAATCAAAGGAATTTCAACCAGCTCATTGTGGTTGTCAGGGTGAAAGCATCGAGCCCCCCAACGTGCAAGGTCGCCGGTAGGACGTTTCGAAGGGTCAATAAAGTGCCCGCAAAACCAAATGCCGGTTTTTGGCGGAGCTGACAAGGCAGACATGGGGTAGCGTGTGCCGCTTTTTGTCCGTCTTATGCCGTCACTTTCGGGGAGTAAGACTAACTAATTTTGGATTTTTGTTTGTGCGTGGTTGTCACTATAAGCGTGTGTGCTGACACGAATTTAAGCAAAATTCACTCAGCTGTCTTGATGTGTTGGAACGAATCAGAAATTCTTCGCAAACGGAAAACGTTAAGAAATTAAGTTAATGAAAATCCGAAATCGGCCATCTTTCTTACATATATTCTCAACCTTAAATTATTTCCACAGGGAGTAGGAGCGCGATATTAGTCTAGTTCGATGTGTACTTTTTCGCATAATTTTTATTTCGTTTACTCAAATACTTTTTTGTGATACAAATTTCTTTTATGATATTATTAAAAGTATATATATAATTTTTTTGAATCTATAAATTTCGAAACATTTCATCAAATATATTATAATTTTATATATTTATAAACATTTTTTTTATTACCAAAAATAATAACTTATTTCTATAATTTATTGAAAATTTTTGAATTCAAAAAGTAAAAATATTTACATATTTAATATAATCAAAGAAAATTGAATAACAAAAATGTATTTAAATAAACAAAACTCAAATTTTTTCACTGCGCCCGAAAAAAAATAGCGTTAGCACAGATTATCTGACATGTGTGCGTGTGTTTATTGTCTATGTTACATTTCTAAAGGCTTCTAAAGGCAGGTTTAACAACATGCCTAGATCACAACGTTGTCCGCTCTGTTGCCGTGGCGGCGATTGTAGAGCTCCTCCTGGATGGCAACCTCATTTCTCTTGCGTGCAACTTGGTTGATCCTCTGTGTGAGAGGGGCACCATTGTGGCATGCGAGGCCAAGTGGCCCTTGTTTTGTTGGGTTAAACGGTTAATAATTTAATTATTAGTTAAGGGGTCAGAAAGGGGTTGAGATGAGATTCTCTAGGGATGGTGGCTTGGTGAAGGGGAAGGAGTTTGAAAGTCTATTTACCATCGAGAGAAGGTCTAGAAGAGGTGGTAATTTATGATAGGAGCCACAATCTAACAAAGCACGTGCTCCCAGATGTTTACAACTCTCCTCCATTAGCCACTTTCTGTTGTTTCATCTTTCGTTTTCGCCGCCGGCGCTCCCGCCGGCTGCCAATTTCACTGTCCTCTGCGGTTTTCAACAACGTTTCTTTTCCTGCGGCCTCCCCTCCCCCCTTGTACATCTCTCCCCTTGTGAGTCTGTGTCCCTCGTGGACAATGTTTGAAACAGCCTCAACAACGCTGACACCAAATTCGTCTTTATCCTGACCAAGTTCCCAGAAAAACACACCTGCTAACTGGGATTCGATTGCCCATTGTGTTTTGCGCTGGGCCTCCAGTATACTATCGAAGTAAAAACCGCCGTCAGCAGTCTTTGACGTGGATCTCCAGTTCTGTGGGACGAGGTCTACCATTCTTTTTGTGCCAATGTCCTCCGTATTGATGACGCTGTCGTCGACAAGCTCACTGTAAGTCTTCACTCCCCCGTCTGTTGGATTTCTTGCATATAGAGGGAGGCCAATGATAATTTTTTCCTTTGGGCACCCTCCATTTTCTATGTAATCTTTGACGACACTGAGTACATCGTTAAACTCGGCATGCGACTTCCCCGGGGCATTGCGCATATCATACGTCATTAAATTTACATAATTAACTAAGTCATATGATGGGAGGTATTGCCCGGGGTGCAGGGCAACGCTGATTTTGAGATTATCTCCAAGCTTACTCCGAACCTCGGCAAATAAACGCATGTATGCGCTAATTTCACTTTGTGTCGTCGGACTCTGCTCCCAAAAAGACAAGGAACATCGGGCAAAACAAAACAATTTGGGAAGTAAAGAGAGGAGCAAAGTAGCGAACGGACTCGGGTTAGTAGCAGCACTCACTTAGGTTCCTTTTAAAACAGGCCCGTAGATATACACCAACATCAACAACAACATCAAAACCAACAAACATCACTCCAAACATCATCTCCAAACATCAACATCTCCAAACATCAATATCTCCAAACATCAATAGATAGAAAAAACCTACCTCCCAGTCAAAATCGACCCCCCGAATGAAATTATTTCTGGCCACGAAGTCGCCAAGACTCTTCACAAACCTCCGTCTGAGCGCTCCATCCTTTGCCATGGTTCTGAAACCTTCCGAACGACCCGCCCCTCCTACAGTTACAAATGTCGAGAATTTATCATCATCCCCTCGAATTTTGCCGATTCGCCGCAGCTCGTTCTCCGGCATCAAGCTATTTATACTGCCATCCTGTCGAATCTCAAGGCTAAACAGGTTCACTTGATTTATTTTCTCAATTGTGCTCTCAACATCTATGTATAAACGGTACTCCGGGAGGTAGCCAGACAATATGAAGTCCGACGGGGTTGGTACAGACCAAGTACGACAAAGTAGAAGAAGAATCGACAAATTGAACAACATATTGAAGAAAAGCTCGTTCAGTCTGCTCTTTCCTGTTGGGTCTTGGTGCCTTGAAATCTGCTGCTGGCCGAAAAGGCGGCAACGACAATGCAAGTGGTGGTGGCGACAGTGGCCAAAATGCTCCTTCTAAAACTTGGTAAGATATTAGATTGATAAGATTCTCTAAACTATAGGCACGAGACACGTATCAAAGTATCTACTTAAGGACGATATGATTTATTTTGGTGAGATCGCTTTTTTTCCCTTAAATGCTGGGGCCTTTTTTTGGGGGGTGGCTTTTCCGAGCCCAATCTTATCGGTGCATTTTTTGGGGCTACCTAAAAATATCTGTGTCCCGAGCTCTTCCAATCGAATAGCTGCACACACCTGCAGCCAAAATTAGTTAACGTCGTTCAATTCTACAAAATTCATTCCTCGTCTGCAGGAAGGTGAATTCCTCAATGGACTTTGCCCTGGTCGAGAACGGTTATCGGAACCTGTCAACGCTCTCCCGTAAACCGCATCCCCAACTGAAAGAGAGCTGCGAGCGTGCGATTCTGCGTCTTCGCCATTTGACCAAAGAGTATGCCAATGAGTATGCCAATAGTCCTTCTTCAAATTCCTCCTCATTTTCCCCATCTTCTACCGACCGGGAAATATTTCGGAAGCAGCAAGACCCAATCCTCCTCCAACCATACATACTGGCGTTGACATCCCCTGCATCTTTGACAACACTGAAACAAACAATTGAGGCTTTGAATGGGATAACTCTTCTCTTGACCAAAAAGTTTGTGTCACGCAACGACGTCGCGCCGGTGGTGCGTGTCTTGACGACGAAGGCGCTCAATATATCTCCGAATCCAGGTGACACAGACGGGAACGGTCCCTCTGGTGGCAAGGATGAAACCAGCGTGCAGCTGAAGGTTTTGCAGACAATACCTGCTCTCTTGAGTACTCAGGGAGGCAACAATTTTTACGTCATATCGGAGGTACTGGGGATAGCCATCGGTCTTGCTTTCGACGCTTCTGAACGCAGCGGCAGCGGCACCGGTATCAGCGACGATGGGGCCAGTTCCATCACCCCTCCTCCTCCTCCCACTGCTGACACACACAGCAGCACCGGCAACAATAATAGCACGACAACTACCTCCTCCTCCACAACCACCGCCAGCAACAACAGCGGTAGCAGCAATAACAATACGACACGCGGAGAGATGGCAATTAAGACAATAAAGGATTTTTTTCGGCGGCCTTTATCATCAACGACAAAAAATGCGGCATTTGCCATCTTGAGGCAGATCATCACATTGATTTACAACTGCATAGAGCAAGAGGGGCTGGACAGCACAGACAGCGGGAGGTTTCTGGGTGACGACGGTAGCCCAATGAAGGCCCCTCAACCTGACCAAGACGAGGGCTGCGTCTTCAGCGGTCTCGAAGTGTTCAGGATACTTTGTCATCACTCCAACGTCTCGGCCAGCGTTTCTCCCTTCTCCGGCAGTGCTACAAATCTGACAAGCCCCCACAACGACTCCAAAACCTCATTTAGCACCATGCTCTCAAAGCTGGACGATATCACGCGGAGAAGCGTATCCTTTCAAATTCTGGACATGATTCTGCAATCTCACCCCAAGTTGTTCTCCACCTACAAATCGCCCAACGACTTCACAACTTTGCTGAGAAGCGGTTGCTGCCCCGTGGTCACCACGACAGTACTTAGTGGAGAAGAAGGAGATTTCGGAACAATGACGTCAAAGAAAGCAAAGAATGTGGCCACGAATAAAGACACCAACATCCAGCACACCAACACCACCATCTCAGGAACAAGCTCACACAGCTTCCCTGTTATTTACCAAGCGATCCGGTTGACTTCTACCATTCTGACTAAGTTTGGCGGAGCCGAGCTCAGCGGAGAGTGCCACATATTGCTCACAACTCTGCTTCATTTCATCAACTCAGGGGCGAGCGAGTGCAAAGCCGCGATTATCTCTTTCGTCAGTAATGACTCCCTGTCTCAATCTGCATCCACATCCGAAGACGCTCCGACTACCCTCCCAAACACCATCCCAACACCGACGCACTGGCTCACCGCCCTGGCACTCCAGACGCTCCACTCCCTCCTATCTGACCCCGAAGTCGTGGACCAGCTCTATACTTCCTATGATGATCTGCGCGCAGACACCAGCAACACTGTGATTGATGCTATCAGTGAAACCCTCTCTACTTTCATATTGTCGACCACAGACCCAAGCAACAGGGGAGTGGAGCGTCTTGATAGATTTCTCAACTCGACATCTGATCGTTTGGGCATCAACAACAATGCCGCATTTTCTCCCACTGTTTTCTTCAACGCAGAGCGGGCTTCAGAGAACGGTAGCTTCAACTCCCCGCCCCCCCACTCCTCTCATCACCACCACCCTCACCCTAATAATCACGGTAATAACAAACCCACCGCCAATACCAATCACTACCACAACATACAAGAAGGCTCGACAATTTACCTCGCCATTCAGTCGCTCTCCGCCCTTATCAAGTGTATCAAGACGCTCAACCACAGCAAGCTCCTTCACAATAGCTTCGCTCCCTTGCTCACCACTCTGCAACACCTTTCCATGCATTTCCCCAGAAGTAGCATTGTCATGGTCATCGTCTTTCGCTCGTTTGAAAACCTGACTACAACTTGCATTCAAACGCGCAGCATACAACTGGAGCAGAAGTGCTTCGATACCATTTGCAAGTTCAGCGTGCCGGCGTGGAAAACTCCGCCCACTGAAAGGTTCGAGTCGCACCACATTCAATGCGTTCTGACCGTCCTCACGCTTTTGCACTTACATGCTCAATCTCTTCAAGCGTCTTCCTGGTCCCTCGCCCTCTCTGTTTTGGATCAAGTTAGCCAGTTTGAAATTGATGGGAAGAACCTAGACGGAGATGCTTATGACTCGGCCATTGCTGTTTCGTCTGCCATGAGTTTGCTCACGGAATTTTCAGCTTGTCTGGGCAAAACCCCACTACGTTTTTTTCGGGAAGGTTTGATGGCACTTGACGAGGGGGGTAAAAACATTAACACTGATCTCAAGCGGGCTGTGAATCATGATGTCAATATTGGTGGTAAGAGCAGCGGTACTGACGATAACAGTTTCGGAGGGCGGCTCATGAGCATTGCCAAGAGCACTCTAAATAGCCTGAACAGCAACGCACCGGTAAACAATAGCAACGGCAGCAACAATCATGGCGCCAGCAACCGGCTTTTTGGGGAGGATCTGCGGGCCCGTATCTTCAGTAGGAAGACAAGCACCAATCCATTCGCCCCCAAAGCAGAAATCGTGAATACAATTTCGTTTGGAGTCGTTTCCTTGATCGACGCAGCGAAGGTAAACTCATATCGTTCTCTGGATGCTGACACTGTTGCTTTTCTTAAGGAGACAGCTTTGAATAATCGCCAGCCGAACGTCCGATTTTTCGTCGTGGAGTCGATGGGTGGGCTATTGGTTACGCACCTCAACAATCAACACGGCGGAACTGACAAAGTTACTCGTAATTTCAGTGGGATGGAAGATCTTTTGCGCACAGATCCCGTCGATGGTGTTGATGGTGTTGATGGTGTTGATGGTGATGATGATGACGGCGGCTGTCGTTCAGACAATATATACATGACACAGCAAGATCTCTTTGCCCCCCTCCTCGACGTCATAAAAGAATCTACATTCGATGACCTTAAGGAATTCGGTCTAAAGACGCTAGAGACAATCCTTGAGTCGTGTGGGCAGCTCATTACGTCGACTGAAGCTTGGGAACCCATAATCGACACAATCAAAACCAACAATAACAGTAGTGTTGCATTCAAGATCTTGCGCCTCATCGTAGATGATTTCCTGGAATCCCTCCACACAATCAACATTACCAGTCTCCTTGATTGCGCAGTTTCTTTCGGGTGCAGCAAGGCAGATCTGAATACCAGCCTAACCGCTATCGGCCTGATTTGGAACATCAATGAGCAGACCAACACAAACGTTTTCAGTAGGTTATTATTGTTAAATGAAGATGAGAGGGGCGAGGTTCGGAACTCATCAGTCAACACCTTCTTCAGTATAGTAAACAGCGGCAAGTGCAGCGTGGATGACTATCGCGATGTATTTGACAAGTGCATCTTCTTCATGCTTGACCAGCTTTTTGATAAGGTCAAGGGAAGGGGAGGAGCGCAACAACAATCTGCAGGCAGCAGCGACGACAGCGGAGGGCGATTTAAAATGATTTCACATCACAGCCGTGACAACGCGGAGAAGCAACTCGCGACGACGATGACCATTGCAATGAAGGGGCTACAACAGGTGATACGACAGCACGCCAAGTTTTTTGCCAAAACTAGCTGGTTTCACGAGGATGCCTTCAAGCGCTGCCTACAATTCGGACTTACCTGCGCCAGTTTTGTGGACGAAGGCGGTGGAGTGCCAATAGCTGGTGTATCTTTGACCATATGTTGCCTGGAGTCTGTTAGCAGGAGTGGGACTCTCAATGAGGGAGGAAATGTTAATATGGAGGTCATTGATGGAAGTTTGCAGGTTGTGGGTGGAGGTGCCAAATCAAAGCACAAAAGAGACGATGCAGCGAAGGCATTGTTCCTTGACGCATTCAAGTCGCTAGAGGCCGTTTCGAAAATAGAATTTGAGTGTGAAGACGTGACGGCATTTCTCACAGAAAAGGTGGAGTTTATTTATAAAATTTGTGGTACCAATGAGCTCGCTGAGGACGAAAAATTGCTGACCCGGTTTGTCGACGTCATTCTGAATGTAAACAAAAACAATAGCAGTAACAATAAGAAATATACCACGTCTACACAGAGGGTTATCATCAATTTGCTGCAGACCATGTCTCAGAACGACTGCTTGTACGCTTTCGAGAAATTGAACTCTATGAGCGGTGCTCTCACTGCCTTCGAGGTCGAGGCTGCTCAAGGGGTCGCAGCAGCCTATCGCGATAGCAGCATCACACAGAAGAGGCTTGCACTACCCAAGATGCTTGCTGAGTTCCAGGCAAAGCACGCTGATAATTATCGCGGTGGTCCTGTTGAGCACGTAGAGGGGAAGACCATCAAGCGCTACGTGAGGGAAAAGAACCTTGCAAAGCATGGGGAGTCCCTGTTGCCAATTTTGAAGGCGGGATTGTCCGAGCTTGTCGGCGAGGGGGAGGAAGACGGAGGCGGGAAAGATCTCTGGGAGAATGTTTTGGGGGTTCTTTACAGTTTCTTGGCCCCTCATGTCGAAATAGTTGCAATTGGTGGTGCTGAAGGGGGAAAAGAGGGACAGGCAGGAGGAGAGGGCAGAGACACCGTTAATAGTAGCAACGACAATGGCAGCGACAGCATCGACACAGCTCTCGCAATCCTTAGCGTTTGCATCAGTCTTGCCCCTAAACAATTCCTGGATGAAATCAACAAGTGCCTGATTTCTGTCGCCATGGTTTCTCTCGATGCCTGCAGAAGGGCCTCAGTCAGTACGATTGTAGAGGGGGAGCTCCGCGTCATCAGAGCAATATTGGTTAGTCTTGGGGGTGGGGAGAATAACGACAAAAGAGATCTCTGCAACTTGGTGGAATTTTCCTTGAGCAGTCTTGCCCAAATGGCCGATGAGATCCTTGCTCTCGAGGAAGCGAAGGAGCGCAGTAGCAGCGGAGGCGGCAGTCGTTGCAGTAGCCCTGGAATTCAAAAGACTCCCTCTCCGCGTAGTCAGCTCGACAGGAGGCGGAGCATCGAGAAGATGGCGCAGAGAAACGGTGGAAGTTTTGGTCTGGACGATGACGACGATGATGATGAGGAGGCCGTGGAGGAGGGAAGCGAGCCCAGCGTCGGTTCCTTGAAGAAGAAGATGATGGAGAGTGTCGAATTGAAAATCTGCAATACTGTCTTGGACGAACTTTGGAGTATTTTGAGGGTTGCCAACAAGAGCGAAGGGAAGGGAGTCGAATTGGTTGGGTTGGTGGCCACGCTGGTCAAAATTTATCCTCGAATGGTGGAATGCGGCCATGGAGAGAAAATCGGGAAGATTTTAGGTTTGATAGACGTTCGGGCTGCTGTCGATTGGCGCAGGGTGAAAGATATGGAGACGGAGAAGGCTGCGATGGAGCGGAGAATTGTTGAGCTGGAGGCTGAAGTCGAAAATCTGAAGAGTGGAGGTGGAGTCGTTCTCCCCTTTTAAGTTGAATAACAGTAATTGTGGCACTAAAAGTATGTCGGCATTTCGTTGCTATGTTTTGCATCTGGCGAGGTTGGCTACATTGTAGCCCTAAATTACTAAATAATATATTAACTCTTCTTTGCCTCGTCAACCAACCAACGCACAGCGTCTTCACTGACATCCTTCATCACCCCATGACCCAAATTTAACAAATGACGGTTCCCGGCACCACCTGCATTGCGAATATTTTCCCGCACCGCAGAGCGAATGTCATCTTCGGTGCCATACAATACGTGGGGATCAATATTTCCGCTCACGGGAAAACTCTCTCCAAGAATTTCGCGAGCTTTGGCCATATCACATTTCCAGTCAAGGCAAATCATATCGGCTCCAACCTCTTTTTGCAATTCTAGCCAAGAACTCCCCCCGTTCGCGTAGAATACCACAGGAACATCTGGGTGCTTCTTCTTGATAATTTGGACCGAAGTCTTTAAGGCAGGAAGAGCCCAAGTCGAAAAGTTATCAGGCGAGAGGTGGTGAGCCCAGGACTCAAAGATCTGAATTATCTGAGCGCCATTGTCAATCTGATGACAAGCATATTCTCCAACCATGACTGCAATTTTGTCTATAAAGGCTTCAACAACTTCCGGCTGATGGTACTGCATTTTTTTAATCTCGGCACAGTTCTTACTGCTTTTCTGCTCAATGACATAGGCGGCCAGTGTCCAAGGAGCCCCAACAAATCCAATCAGGGTGCTTCGATTTTTTACTTCATCGCGCAATTTCCGGAGGATCTCGCCAATAAATGGCAGCTTGGCAGAAGCGTCTCCAAGCGGAGTCAACTTTTCAACGTCCTCTATGGTGCGAATCTTTGTTGATATCTGGGGACCCTTCCCTGGCAGGATATCAAAATCAATTCCCATAGCTGGGAGGGGGGTCAAAATGTCACTGAAAAATACAACACCATCGACACCGAATTCTTCCAAAGGAGCCAGAGAGAGGGACACGGCAATATCCGTCGTCTCGCTGCGGTGTCGAAATGGATACTTCTCTGAAAACTTGCGGAAACTGGCCTGGTAACGACCGGCCTGTCGCATCAGCCACACTGGAGTGCGAGAAGTTGGCAGACCGCGGGCGCAGCGCAGCAATATATCATGCTCATCGTTACTGGCACCGGAGGAGGACAAGGAGGAAGAACTGTAGCCAGAGGAAGAAGAGTAGGGCAGAGGGCGATGGAAGGACGGGGTCGTGAATGCAAGCGCCTGTTTTGCAACAAAGATGGTCAGGAGCAATTTCAGAAAACTCGTCATACCCACAAATTGTGTGCACACAAATGAATATACCTATATTAATATTGTGGAAAACTTTTGGGGCTTTTTAGGGATCATACGTGAAATACGTCGGGAAAAAAAAGTGGAATGCAGCCCCCAAAAAGGATGGTAAACACCGTATTCGTATCGTGCGATGATAATTAAACACCACGGAGTCGATCCTTGTTACTACATCTAATTGTTACTACATCTGATTGTCCGCCGATGAAAGAATTGAAAGGTGCCAGGAAGAAAAATTCTGTTTTCTTTAGCCAAGTTTGATTCTGCTTTGCTTGGCCTCGTAGTCAATCTTGGCCACCTTATACTGCCCCTTAAACTTGTTCACCAATTCACCAATAACCTTGAATTCCCTGTCTTCAACCAACGAGAATTCGAGGCAGAAGTACAAAAATCGCTTGAACGAACTGTTGAAATGAGCCGCCAATCCGTAGGTCTGCAGCAGCTCGTACAAAGAGCTGTACACGATCGCGTAGCACCTGAACATCCTCCTGAACATCGTGCTGAGCAGCTTCGCGAACCCCTCCGTGCACCAGACCCGGAGGCAGAGCTCCTCCTCGTCGGCGTCCAGGAGGTCGTCGTCAAAGGGGAAAATCGAGGGGTCGTTGATCGTCGACAGCGTCCAATCAAGCACGTTCTGGACGTAAGGGGCAGCCGGAAGACGGACGGGGGGGCTGCTGGGACCAGGGCTCCACCTGTTGTTGTTGTTGTTGTTGTTGTCGTTGTTGTCGTTGTCGTTGTTGTTGTGTGTTTCAGGTGGGTTTTTAGGAGCAGAAGGTCAGATGTTTTGGCTTAAGAGTAGTGCCCAAGACGACATAAAACTCACCTGTACTCGACACAAGCAGGATATCCCGCCCCAACCACCATCCCACAATTCATTTTCTTGGCCGGCGTGCGCACGACGTTCCAGATGATGGATATATCCTCGTAGAAGGAAACCGAGTTCCCCGCGATCCACAGGGGCAGGCGGTACGCCGGGGGCAGGGCCAGGGACTCCAGCAGAGTCCCCCCCTCGTTCAAGGTGCGGAGGCTGTACGCCGAAAGCCGAGACAGGAACCGGGAACGGTTCATCAGCAC
>ERZ651776.1367-NODE-1367-length-29361-cov-4.263318_pt1 | contig 29361 bp, 25 predicted proteins | sample MGYA00514761_ERZ651776 | MGnify/ENA metagenome assembly ERZ651776
GCACATGCACTCCCTCCCCTTGCCCGACACGATCTCCTCCTACTCCCCTTACGTCTCCGGCAAGGCCTTCGTTACCTTCGATACGTACACGTCGGCGAGTATCGCCCGTCAGAGCAACCACAGCTACTCGGAGTGCTCCATGTCCGTCACACACGCCCCTGAGCCTCGCGACATTCTCTGGGAGAACATCACGCTCTCTGACAAGTCGCTGAGGAGGAGGCATATTGTTGTCGAGACGGTCTGTACGCTCGTCATCTTCCTCTACGTCGTGCCGGTGAGCCTTGTAAGTTTGCTGGTCAGTAAGAAGGCGTTGTTAAGCTACAGCGAGACTCTCGTCAACATGTGCAACGTGAGCTCCCTCATGTCCCAGCTCGTGGGCATGGTCCAGCCCATCTGCCTGGTGGCAATCCAGCAGGTCTTGCCTCCGCTCTTCTGTGCCCTTGGAAAGATTGAGGGCCGGAATTCCTTCTCGAATGTTCTTGGCTCTGCCTTTTCTCGCTACTTCCTCTTCCAAATCGTCAACGTTTTTCTCGTCACCGTAATTGCGGGGAGTCTGTTTGACGCTGCGAGCACAATCGTTGATAAGCCTCAAAAGGCCTTCGAGCTCCTGGGGCGTGCGCTGCCCAAGCAGTCTGCTTTCTTCACCAATTACATCCTTCTGAAGACCTTCATTGGCCTCGGTGCAGAGCTCGTGCGCATTGTGGCTTTACTTCAGGCCTTCGGCCGTCGGATGTTTTTCCCTTATGATACGGCCCGGGACCGTCGCGGAGTCCGTTTTGGTTGCCGTTCCATCGACGAACCCTCTTTCTTCCTCTACCACAAGATATTTGCGCAGGACATGCTTGTCGCTACCGTCGCCATCGTCTTTTCTATTGTCGCGCCCCTCGTGCTCTTCCCGTGCGCTCTCTTTTTCCTGCTTTCCAGGATTCTGTGGACCTACCAGCTGCTCTTTGTCTACGAGAGTGCGTTTGAGACGGGGGGGATTTTCTGGCCGAAGGTGAGTACACTTTTAGCATTTGGTTTTTACGATTGAATGTGGCCGCGTGGCGAAGCCAACGCACGTAACATGCTTGCTCATGTCGCTCCCTTATCCCTTTTCGAAATTCTTTTGGTATTATTTCAGGTCTTCCGACGGTACATATTTGCGCTTCTCGTATCGCAGGCGACGATTACGGGCGTCTTTTTGCTGAAAGGGGCGACTTATCAAGCCTATGGGATGGTGTGCGTCATGATTTTTACCTACTTTAAATTCCGATCTGTGAGGAAGAAGTTCGATGGAGCGAGGACTCACAGTCTGCCTCTTGAGGTCGCCACAATAATGGACCACCAGAACGCCAATGGGCCCTCAAACTCAAGTAACTGGATCAATAATGATAAAAATCGGTACGCTTACATTCAGCCCGCCCTGAGGGCGACACTTGTCGCTCAACCAGAGCAGCCTTTTGACCCTAACGATCTGGACTACGGTTCTGTATCAAAAAAAGACGCGAACTCAAAGTACTCGCATGAGAACTTGGTCCAGGTCGATCCTACGACGATGCCGGATTCAGCAGTGTGCGAACAGTTCTGGGACAGAAAGAAATCGGAAGGTTTCGGGCGGAGGATAGGAGAGACCATGCTTAGTGGGGATATTTCATTCGACACGGACACGAAGAAAAGCGAAAAGGATTTACTGCGGGTAATCAGCGGCAGGGATTTGTTGTGAAAATGTGGGAGGGAGAGTGGATTCAGAATTCAGATTAAGAATTAAGAATTAAGAATTAAGATTCAACGCAACAAGCAGCAGCAGCACATTTACACACAAAAAAAACTCTGCAATTAACAACTTTTATTCTTGGCGAAATTTTCTCTCGGCTTATTTATTGGATGCCAAGAAAAATGTCGTCAGTGTAATACCCTAACCCAAGTGCGCCCTTCTTGAAGACGAATCCCTCCCTCCGTCCCGAGAACGCACCGCACGGGGCGAAGCCTTTGTCCCCCCTTTCTGCCTCCAAGATGATTTCCACCTCGGTGGGCCCCCTGGCAGTTTCCACCTCCCCCCTCTTCCCAATGGAGGGGATCGCCATGCTAGTGGAGCCTTCCCCGAAGACGGTCGTATCCTCGCCCAATGGCGCTGTAAGTTTGTGCGGATGGTCTGGGCCCCTCTGTTCGGGATTCTGCAGTCGGTCACTAAGCTCCGATTGCTGGTCCGTTCCGTAGTTTTTGAGCTCCTCGTTGTAGTTCTCCGTCTTGAGGTCATTGAGGCCCAAGAGCTCGTTTTGGTCGTCCGTCCTTGTGTATTCCTTGATTGTGATGGCGCTGTCGACGTAGGCGTCGTAGCAGGCGCTGTTGCCCTCCTCTTCCGCCTGCACAGCGAGCTTGGCTGCATCTGCAGGCACAGGACCTACGAAGGAATTGGAAAGGGGGTCGGACACAACAATGGTGAAGGGAAATCGTTTCCCTGCTTGGAATTCCGTGAGTTTCGAGATGAAGGATGTGTACTTCTCGTTCATTGATTCTCCCGTGAAGTTACCACCGTCATTGTTGAGGTGGTGCTCTTTATTGCTGTCCCCGCTCCCGAAAGGATTCGCTTCGGTCATATTCTTGACCAGTTTCTGCATGAGTCCCTCGACCGTGGTGTAGATGCCGCTAAGGGACCCTTCCTCGAGCTCCAGCTCGATCTCAGGGATCGCGATCCCGGCAGTGTCGCTCTTGAGCACCTCTCTTCCCATGTCCTCTTCGCTATTTACCACCAACCTGAACTCGGTTCCAAACTTGGGAATAGCTCCCCCCCCCTTAATCTCATTGGACCTGTAGCCACAGTGGTCACAGTTGAGTGACATGATAATGACCTCCTTGAAGTGAGGAATGTCAGTGACGCACATGTCGGTGCTTGAGGGCTTATGGCAGGACGGGCACTCGGTTGGGAACTGCATTACCTCGCGGCGCCCGAGCTTTTCGGCGCGATCTTCCTCTGTGTTGGTGACTGAGATTGCATTCTTGGACAGGGTGTTGCTGGGATTCTTGTGAGAAGGGTTGCTGTCGTCGATGGTGCCCGCTTCGACTGCTTGACTAGACGGTTGGAGACCAAGGGACATGTCCTGCGTCGCCGTTCGCTCGTAGTGAGTCTTGGTTATGTTCTTGTCGTCCTCTGGAGTGCGCGCATCTGCTTTCATGGAGACATAGCTGTTCCCACTTGGGTCATCTAGCACTAACTCAAACGGCACGAAGTCTGCGTCGTCGGCCACCTCTTCGCCGTCGTCGTCGTCGCTGTCGTCCTCACTTTCGCTTTCGCTGTCGCCGTCGCCGTCGCCGTCGCCAACCGCTCCCTCATTGCCCACGCCCTTTCCCCTAACCATTTTCCGCAGCTTTTCAATTACTTTCTGGATTTTCTTCCACACATCAACATCGATCAACACCCTCTGCGGCTGGCCCTCCTCGAGACCGTCCGCGGCCTTCTTGATCATTCCTTCGACGGTGGTCGTCGTGCCCCTCTGCGTCTCCGGGGGAATCTCCATTTGTAGCGCGGGGATGAATATGGTGCAGCTGTCACTCTTGATGATCTGGCGATTGAGATCTTCCCTGCTTTTTATACTGCACGATATTCTCACACCTTTCGCTTGGATTTCGCCGCCAAAGGTTACCTCGCTGTTACGATAGTAGCAGTCGGGGCACTCAAATGACATGATTATCACCTCCCGGAAGAAAGGGACTTTCGTTGGCAGACAATGCGTCAAACCGTTGGACTTTCCACAGTTCTGGTTCGGGCAATAGCAATTGTGCATCGTCGATATTTCGGCATCTGTGCCCTCCTTCCACTCCTCAAGAGAGGAGGGTAATTCCATTGCTGGGAATAGGTGATGGAATTGCTGGGGGGGTGCTGGAATTGAAGCAAGGGAATTTAAATACGTTTTGCGCTTTTTGTTCGGGTTCTTTCGTCAGAGCGCAGTGCTATTTTGCGCCAGAATTTTGCTCGAGTGGCTTGTTTAAGGAAATAGAAGAAATCAGTGAACGTGGGGCATGTGCGAGAAATTCTCATCCTTCTGGTGAACCCTGACAATAAAAAACGTCCTCCTCATCGACCATTGATCAGTTTGTCACTTAGTTTCTGCGGCTGAATCCCACACCACATTTCTGAACTTCAAAAATTGCTTTCCGACAATACGACGAGTAGGACTACGAATACGACTACGACTACGAACGACGCTGTCGAGGTCGTCACCCCTGTACTACCGCCTCCGGTCGAGGCCATTGACGTCAACTTGTGTGCACACACACCGCCTCTCTCCGACCCGTGAAAAAAAATTTTAATTAGAGGACGGACGGTCCAATGGCACCAATGATGACGCGCAGCCGGAGTATGGAACACGTGTCACCCATCAGACTGTCCTCCACCCATCCCTTGAAACCTTTCGCAAGCCGCCTTAGCTCATTAGATCTTCCTGATCCAATTTTGGAACTGCAAGCCAAGAGGCTTGACGCGAAGAGTGTTGACCTGTTTGCAAGTGAAGGGAGCCCAAAGCGAGAGTCTCCTCCCAAAGTGAGAGGAGTTATGATATTTTCGCGTTTGAACCTTCTGCTCGTGTTGTTTGCTGTCGCAATTACCCGATTCCTTTTCACCAATTTTGTATCTGAAATTTACGTATCTGATATCAACAGCTCCAACTTCGAGAAGACCCACACATTTTCTCCCATTCCAGACAGGTGAGCGAATAGATCCGGCTAGGTTTCACTCATCTGAGTCGATGTGCAAGCGGAATAGCGCACTCAAGATGAACTCTTAGCTTACTTTAATACAATCTTGCCTCCTTCTTTTCTTGTGCGTGCAGAATCTTTTCGAGACTGACCACAAACACAATCGATTATATTCAGCCAATCGTTCCGATTGCTGGTGGTATTGACTTTAGACGGGAGGCAAGGTGGTATCTGGGGAGTGCCCTCTTCGGACCTGCTGCTTCTACTCTTCGAGGTGGTGCTTCGTTGGACTCTTGCAGCTCCCTCGAGACTCTCGCGCAAAGTCGCTACAATCCCAATAGTTCCTCTGACGTGACACTTGGCGCCACCACGAGCCCTATCGAAATAGATCCCGCCAACCTTGAACTCAGTGACATATCCTCGGCCTTCAAACGAGCTATTATGGGTGGGGCCGGTCAGAAGGGCGCTGCCGGCGAATACATTGACAAGGCGATCGCCAAGGCTCGGGGCGATTCGAAACAGCATGCGCTGGACAAAGTCAGTGCGATTGAATCGATGGACACGCTCCAGTTTTGCGCCGCGATGAGGTTGTTTGCTGATTGGAGGATTGCGAGGCAGGTTCCAGCGGGCTACAAGGGCTACGCGGTCGGGATGGGCCTGGGGAGGAAAGATGTTGTCAGCAACATTGGCAAGATTGAACGTGCCATTAAAGGCTATTTGAAGGTTTTCGATGGTGTTGAAAGTGGGGATCACCATGCGAGGGTGGGGAAAACGCCATCGATAAGGGAGCTCTTGGAAGTTGAACGACTTAGCGGTTACCATAACAACAACCGGCTACCTAGACTGCGCGATAATAGCGCGGCGATCGGCGTATTGTGGATGCTGAGGCAGCTCAAATATCAATCTCGGATCTACCACAATCTCATCGGTGGCCTTGGAGAAGGTGACTCGATTAAATTTGTGACGCAGAGCTACGACGAGGTTTACAACGACTATCACTCGTGGGCGACGCGAAAGGTTTTTAATTTGAGCTTCCAGACTGCGCCCCCAAAGGAGGCGATCTACCGTTTTATGCTCCCTGAGCTGGTGGGAAAATTGGCAAAGCAGGCACAGACGACGACAGCAACCTCGTCCAACGCTTCAACGTCAAGTGATGGCAGAAACCCTATCAACCCTTTTGTGAAAGTGCGAAATTGGATCTTCAGAATCGACAACAAAGTTCAGGAAGAGGCTGTGACGTGGAAAGGTGGTGCAGTTGACGAACAACTGCAGGCACATGCTTTTGAGCAGATGGCGGAGTTTTTGGAGGTGGTGGATGTCCTGTTAGAAGGAATTGACGGCCTGCTCGAGGAGTTCAATATGCAAGACCCAACGAAAGTGTAAAGGGAACGGAAACCAATGCATTGATGACAAAAAAATGTATGTAATGTAAATGTTGAAGCGGTAGTTATTTGAAGCGTTGCAAAGGCGTCGTTCTAACTAGTTATCGCCATTCAAAAACTCTCCAAATGCTGGCCACCACTGATCCGGAGGCATATTCACCCAAAGAGAGATTTTGGACACACCTGCGCTTTTAATCATGTCCATGACAGGTCCAGGATCCGAGTCCGAGTTTTTATCGTGGTCCAGCAATATTCCAGCCTGGTAACGGTCTCCGCAGCCCTCATCTCCGCAAAGTGCATCCACATCGAGCGCCAGCGACTTCTCAAAATTTGTCAAGTTGTTGTTATCGTACGTGTTCATAGTGACAAGGCGATCCAATGATGAGTTCACGTAATCGTCGCAAGTCATTCCGCAGAAATCAATCATAAATGGGTCATTGCAACCGCCCACGTCGACTTGCAACCCCATCGGAGGTTGAGCAGCTTGCAAGGCCAGGGACCAGTTGTCAAGCCATGATTTGTACAGAGCTGTGTCGTTGGAGAAGCAACCGTCAGTGGTGTTGACATTCAATTCGAAGTCGAGGTTGTAACCGTTCCATCCATGCTCGGCGGCCGTTGCCACGGCCGCGTCGATCATATTTGGTTGCAGCATAGCTCTTCGGAGATCTTCGATTGAACCCCCCAACATAGGCCAGATGCCAAGTTCCAAATCCTTGATTTGTCCGGCGCGCTCTGCTCTCGTTTCGTTAACAACGATTAAGCCATCTTCGTCAATGGTAAAGAGGCCCAAGGCTGAGACATCTGACAGGTCACTCTTGTGGGAAGTTAGGGTTTCCAGGAATCCAGGGAAATCAGAATCATTATCTGTGCTCACCCAAACTTGTACTGATCTATGATTATTATTGGATGTGGCAAAAGTTACGGTTGATGCTAGGGCGAGAGTGAATGTTTTCATTGCCTTAACAAGGGTTAGAAGTTGAAACAGCCCAAACTGAAAATGAAATCGCTCGAAAATCACGTACGTTGTAGTATAGCCTCGCAAAAATTCTTAACGCGCTACGCTACACACTACCTACACCACCAACAACTGAACGTATCAAATATAGATCTATCGAAGGCTTATTCATTGAAAACCAGAACATCCAATTTTTTGCCAACCTCTCTCTCTCGAGCCTGAACTTTCCGACTCCCCCGATGCTAGTCCCCATTATGGAAGGCGATTTGCTCGAATCGTGTGCTGCGTACATAGTCCACCAAACCAATTGCAAAACCAAGAAATCCCTTGGCCTCTCCAGGGCCATGTTCAAAAAATTCCCCCATAGCAACGTCTACGATGGTTCAGCCGACCCGCGCGTTCCCGGTACGATTGTGATCCGCGGTGGTTCAGGCGGTGCGTGGTGTGGTGAGCGTGGTGTCGTCAATCTGTTCGGCCAGTGCAAACCCGGGAAGCCAACCGGTGCCGAATTACGAGCTACTCGCGAAGGTTGGTTTGAGAGTGGCCTAAATGCGCTTGTTGAGATTAACTCCTCCACTCCTCTCGGCTCAGTCGCGTTCCCTTACGAGATTGGTTGCGGGCTAGCCGGTGGCACCTGGGCAAACTACGAGCGGATGATCAATGAATTCGCAAGGCAAGTCGACGACGTTGAGGTCACGATCGTGAGGCTGACCAGGACGCCAAAAAAGAAAACAAAGGCCGTGAAGGCGAAGCCAATTAAGGCAGCTTCAAAAGCCAAGGCCAAGGCCAAGGCCAAGCCTGCAATGGTCAAAGTCAAGAAGGAAGTAGGTTAGGTTGGGCTCGACCCGTATCGATCTTAGCATGGGGGAAAAAAGGAACGTTGTTTTCCCTGTCTCTATTACTTTTGGATAGGGGTTAGGTCCAAAGAAGTCAAAAGAAGATTAAAAAGTACGAGCAAACAGCCACATACATAGTTGCACTAAAGTGTTCTTTCAGTGTTCTTTTTTATAGTTTGTATTGTCATTTTCATGCATATTTTTTTAGGGCACTTCTTCCCAAGGGTCGCGCCTTTTTCTTTTTCCTTCAAATTATCCCCGCAAATTTCAAAACGACCCATAAAGGACCGAATAACAAAGCTCAGCAGCAAAGTAAGGCAAGAGTTTTACTCAAGCTACTCTAGTGAGCACCTGCGCTTTACTTCTTGACAAGCTGGTCAATGACAGAGTACAGGAAGACTCCGCCAATGCCAATGCTGCAGCCAAGGAGCTTCATGGGGTCAAGGGACTCTCCGAGGACAAGGGCCACTCCGACAATGACAATGACGCGCTTAGCAGTGTTGGCGACGGATGCAGTAACCGCGTTGGTCTTCTTGATGGTCAAAGTAGCAAGCTCGTTGTAACCGTAGAAGTACATTCCACTCGCAATAAGGTTGAAACTGACAATGGGGTTGGTCTTGAAGAGCTCAACGAAGGCGCCCCACTTGTGTCCCTCCTTGACAACGAAGATGGGGATGGACATGGCAAAGGCCAAAAGCGTGGTGAGGGCAAACTGGTTCCCAACGGACCCAAGGCGATCCTTGAGCCCGGCGGTGTCCATGAGCTTCTTGTTCTCGTTACCCTTGAAGGCAGCGAAAAGGTTGGCAATGCAAGCAGAGATCAGAGCAGACCAAGCGAAGTCAAGCTCCTTGACAGAGGCAAGGATAACTCCACCAATGATGATGGGGAGGCACATCCACTGCGATCATGGGCGGCGAGGCGACGAAGCGACGAGGCGACGAAGCGACGAGGCGACGAAGGAGGAGTTTTTTCAAATGTTGTTGAATGCAGAAGAGAGCAAGTTAGTCAAAGTCAAGTTAGTCAAAGTCAAGTAAGTCAAGTACAGGCAGACGATGACACTCTCACCTTAGCCTTGCTGATCTGCTTTCCGTAGACGAACTGGCTGAGGACAGCGGCAAATGCGGGCTCAGCGGCCTTGACAATCTGTCCGAAACTAACGGCACCAGCACTCAAGGCAAAGACAGAGGCAGAGTGTGCTCCCATGGCACAGAAGGCAACGGGAAGCATGGCGGTGATGTCAGCGACAGTGACGGTGGGCTTAGCGCGCCCATCGGGAGCGACCCACATGAAAAGAGCATAGAGGCAGCCGACACCCAGCTGGAGACTGGAGATGGTCATGGGAAATCCGGCCTTTCCACCAGCAGCCTTGAGAGCAAGCTTGTTGGTGATGTTGTAGTAGTAGTTACCAAGGTACCAGAAGAAGAACGCAGCAAGAAGTGGCACATCGACCTTCTTGGCGAGCGCTCCGCCGCGGCTAAGAGCAGGGGCGACAGCGGTGCTGGTTGCAGCGGGGGTCACGGTAGCCTCCGCATGCAGCTGTGGAAGTTAACAGGAGCGATTAGCGAATAGCGATCAGCGAATAGCGATCAGTACGAGTAAACAAGCGGGAAATTCATTTATGGTTAGCAAATGTTGAAGAAGGAAGTGCAAAACAAAGTTAAAGCGGGGGAAATAAATTGTCAGATCTGGGCCAAACCCAGATTTTCAGCACTGTGGGGGCAGGAAACGTCCCGTTCGGCAGCACACAGAACCTAAATGACTGAAGTTGCGACATCGGAGGGTTCAATAACATCACTTACCTTCGAGAACTGCTGAGGGCGGGCACCGAAACTGGCAGGGCGCTGTGACAAGCTGGTGGGCCTCGCCGCAGGGCTTAGGGCGAACGCCTGAACCCCCCCGAGGGCGCATAGGGTAAGAACTGCAGCGACCTTCATGTTAGATACTTAATGAGGAACAAGATTACTCAAGATAACTCCAGATATAAAAACTGACATAAGCGGCAACGATCGATTTTGGATTTGCCGATTTTTCATTTATTTTTTCTGGAAAAGGTTTTTAAGGATAAACTAATTCCTCCTCCCCACTAACTAAAACGCTTCGCTTTTGGCATTTTCGCTATGTAAAAAAATGCGGGGTATGTTGTCAGGGGAAGAGAGAAAGCTCCGCGACCTAAAGAAAACTTCCATTGCTACGTTTATTGTCTGACTTTTCATCCTAGCTCAGAATTTTTTGCAACTTAAAAATATCTCAAAAAAAACTCTCATCTAACGCCCTCGAGCCTTGGTCTCAATCTCTCTGACAGCGTAGAGGATTATTCCTGTAGCAACGACGACTGAGAGGGAGTCGACCTCGCTTGCCATTCTAATTTTCACCTTCTTGTCACACACTTCTGAAACCTCAGGACGGATCCCTTCACCTTCGTTCCCCAATACCACACAATAGCCGCCGCCGCCGCCATCCGGGCTGATGTTGAGATCTTGTGCAGTGAGCTCGTCCAGAAAACAGCTGCTATCATCGACAACCGCTGCGTGGCTACTGACGCCAAGCTCCCGCTTGATTGTCGTCAGTGTATCAATTAAACTCGTTACTCTAATCACCGGAACGCGAAATATGTGCCCCATAGATACTCTAATGGTCCTACGGTACCACTGATCGCAACAATCATCGCTCAACACGATTGCATCAAATTCAAAGGCACTTGCGCAACGAATAATGCTCCCAAGATTGCTGCAATCCGACACTTTGTCAAGGGCAATAACTCTTAGGACACCCCCTTCCCTCCTTTTTGACCGCAGCATATCCATCAGGTAACTCTCGTCACTAGCATACGATGGAATCCGACCGCATCCCAGGCAACCCCGCGAGATTTCATAGCCGGCTATGTTCTTGAGTTGCTTTGTCGAGGCGAGCAAAACCTCAAAACCGGGATCCTCTCCCCTCGTTGACTTTATGTGTTCCAAAAAATTCACTGGCTGCAAAGTGAAATCGTGAGAGAGAATTTTCACAAGACAGTGCCATTGAGAGGCCATTGAGAGGCCACTGAGAGGCCATTGAGAGGCCATTGAGAGGCCACTGAGAGGCCATTGAGAGGCCATTGAGAGGCCATTGAGAGGCCATTGAGAGGCCATTGAGGCCATTATTGAGAAGAGATGCAGGGGCATGGAGACAGGGCCCGACGGCTAAAAACTCACCTCATCGTAAAAAACTCCCTCCTTCATCACCATTCCAACAACCTCCACTTCGCTCTTAAGCATCAACTTCGCCGTTTCAGTCCCCTCAGTGATGAATAGGAGGGAATTTTTTGTTTTCTCACCATTTTTCTGTATATTTTGAAAAGGGGAGAGCAAATTTGACGTATCTTCGTCCATCTCGCCCTCCTCACTTTCCAGTTGTCGAGCATACTTCGGCTTTATCGCCTCCCGTCTACTTCTCTCTCTGACTGACTGTTCTTGTGCAGCAGCCTTCCGCTTCAGATTCGCATCCTTTCTCTGTTCGCGAGATCGTTGAGGAAATTCCGACATTCTATACGACTATCCAGAAACAAGGCAGGTAGTCGGTGTATGGTTTATAGGTTCAGAAATGTGTTGGATGAGCAGCTGCGAGAAAGAAAATGAAAAATTCCAAAGAGCAAAAAGGAAATGAGCAAAAAAGTTGCTATTTCTTGTCGATCCTCTAAAAAATGGTACGCTACGTTGAGTGGTTGGAATTGTGGTGCGGTTGTAGTAAGCGCTTGAATGATTGCCCGAGGTTTATGGCCGCGAAAGGCTCTCTCCGAAATTGTTGCTGTTTGACTACTAACGTTTCCTTCCCCCCCCCCTTTTTTTTTCCCGCCGCGCCCGCAGATGGATTATATCAATTCCCATATTGACGCCTTTAAGGGGGGAGAGAAGTCCAAGAAGGCGACGTACCTCATCCTTTGTGCGAGCATCATTGCTTGGGGTTCTGGGGCAGTCGTCAATGACACTTTGGTCGACTACGACTCTCGCCACGGTACTAATACCGCCACGGATAGTAAGACTGTACAAGTCGTGACAATTTACTTTCAGGTAATGGCATCTTTCATCACGCAAATAGTGTTCACGTATTTGCCTGGTGTTGAAAGTCTCGTGTGGTCCAACTACGTTCTGCTTTCAACATTTGCCAAGCACATTCTAATTGATGGGTTGTCCCCGCCGGTACCTGTCATGATTATGTCCTTGGCGGTTTTTGTCTGCCTGCGCCTTTCGTCCTCTGGCATGGCCCCCGAGAAGTTTGGACGGTTCGCCTTTGCAGGGTTTGCCGCTCTGAATGTTTTTGTCTTCAAGCTGGATCCTGAGACTCCTCTGTTGGAGACCTTCCCTGGACTTGAGGGAGACGCATTGGTGATTGGGTTGCTATTATTTGAGGTACTAGCCTTTCAGCAGGCCTGGCTGTGTGCGAATGCTCTTACGAATGGTAGTGATGAAATGAATGCATTTTTCTGGCTCCTCAACTTGGGCTTGATGATCAAGCATCACGTCGTCGATGAGGCAGGTCCTCCATTAGCTTTCGGGATTTTGTTTGTCCTGATGGCAGCATGGCTCAATTACGACACATTCCTCAAGGATAAGATCACAAGCGTAAAGAAGAAGTCTCAGTGATAGGTTCACAGTACTCGGGTGTCACAGTACTCTGCCACAGTCATCGTGTCACGTTGACCACGGAGATAAGGGGGGTGAAATCGAAATCGCCTCCTCTGCATGAAAAAAAAGGAAACGTTCAAAAATCATGGACATTTAGGACCATCCATAATCAGACATTTAGTAAGAAATTCAATTTTGCCCAACATCTTTCTACATTTTTTTTCTCCGACATAAGCATTAACACAAAAACAACAGCGATTTCGTCAAGCAAACCACAACCGCCGCTTCAACTCCGACGCGATCCAGGTGGTCCTCTTGGCGGTCCAGTTGGGTGCCGCTTTGGTGGTGGGCCCTTTGGCGGCGCATGACCGGGGGGTCCCCCTCCCCCTCCTTCCTTCCGCAACCTTGCAAGCTCCTTCTTCATTTGCAAGAGCTGTGCTGTCTGGTCGCTGCCTTGGCTATAATTCTTCACGTCCTTGCACCGCTTCGCGAAATCTAGGGAATTAGCGCTCTCACTTCTGTTGTAGTCCGCTGGGGAACAGCAAACGAACATGAGCGTTTTCGCGTTTCCGCCGATGCTATCACTCATGAGCATTGTGAGGGGGTGATTTCTGTAGGGAACGTGTTTGCTGGAAGTGGTCAAAGCACTGATGACGTCACCGAGTGCACTCAAGCTCTTATTGATAGACTGCGCCTCCTTGAGTTGCTGTCCGGTCGCACCACTCTTGCCTACCCTTTCACTGCCTGCCAGATCCACGAGTGTGAGTTTCCCTGCCACGACATTCTTTGACCTCTTGTTGGTAACTTTCGTAACTATACAGGTGATCAAGTGACTCCTACTGGAGTCGGCGTTCATTTGTGTCGCGGCGACAGTACGTGCTTTCGCTCCCCGCTGGAACAGCCCAAGCAGATCGTTAACATCTTTTACCTCTTCCTCTACTGAACCCTGAACCTCGACCATTCCGGTTCCGCTGTGCTCCGCCAATTTAACGACGAGCTTATTGGGATTGTCAATGGCAGACACTTTCGGCGCCAGTAAGTCTACCAGCGCGTCATTGTATAACTCGAACATCGTCGCCTTGACCTCGATGAGACTGCTCGCCTCCCTCTCTTTGAGCACCTTGAAAAGTTCGCTAGCCGCTCTAGGGGCCAATCCCGTCAATTCGTCCACCACGCCGTTCTCATCGATCCCGCCCCCGACCCCGCCAGCTCCGAACATAGTGAATGTCTTGCCACTACCCGTCTGTCCATAAGCGAATATACAGACGTTGAATCCATCCACCGCGCTTGTGATCAAATGCGATGTGTCCTTGAAGACATTCGCCTGAGTGTTTCCATCTTTAACCTGGCCACAAAACACCGAATCGAAGTCCCAAGTCTTCGCCCCTTGATCTTTCGCGTCCTCGTCTGGTAAGATTAAGCAGGTCTTCTTGCCCTCGTTTCGGCAGCTAATCTCGCATTTCTTGTCCTCCTCACTCTTGGAAAGTGGGCGAATCCGGACATAAACGCGAATTCTCCCCTTCATGTCTTCGATTTTGTTGTGCAAGGCTTTTCTCCGCTCTGTCTCAATGCCCAGCGCCTTGTGGAGCCGCTCGTTGTTTTCCAACAAACCACTCGCCTCCTGGATCTTTTGTTGGTTCAATTTCATTTCCTCAATCATCTTGGCTTTGGCCTCCTTCGCCTGCTCGAGTTCTGTCGTCTGGGACAAGCGCAGCAATTGCTGTTCCTGCAGCTGGGCCTGCAAATTTTGTTTCTCCTCCAAGAAATCATTCTTCATGTCGTTCATCATTTCCTCGCGCAAGTTCATGCCATTGATCTCCTCCTCCTTCATATTGCTGATATTCTCGAGGGCCTGCTGCAGCATCGCCTCCTTGTTCTTGACCGCGTCCTCTAATTGCGCAATGTCGAACACCTTCTGCTCTTCGTTCCTCTTGACATCCTGCTCAAGTTTAGCTATCCTCTCCTGGTCCTCCTTTCGCTTGAATTCCAGAGCTGTGACGACATCCTTGTTTACTATCTCGGTGACGGAGTCGTTATCGTTAAATAGCTCCATAGCTTCTTCCTTCGCTTTCCTCTCCCTGACGACCTCCCCTTCTAGTTCCGCGACTCTTTCTTCGGTGCTTTGTGCTCTATTCTCCGACACAGCGAGCATTCTCTCGGCGGCCTCCACCGCCGCCTTGAGCGTCGCATTTTGAGCAGTCAGATCGTTGATCTTTTTGAGATTTTCTGTCGGGTTCCCCTCCATCTTGAAGCTCTCTGTTCGAGCAAGGGTTTTCTCTTCGATTTGTTTCTCGTTCGACTGCATATCTAAAATCTGTTTGTTGAGCCTGATGATCTCCAGCTCCTTCTTGGTCAGTTCTTGCCCCAGTTCCTGGTTATTGCCCCCTTCAGTGACACTCGCCGCTGAGAACCCCCCGTTCACCGATTTCATCGGAGAATTGATTTTCGTCTCTAGCGTCCTCAGCTGTTCGACGAGTTGCTCCTCCATCTTGTGCTGCATTGCCTCCATCCTCTGTTCAAAAGTCTCCTTCGTCACGCTGACCAACCCTCCAACGGCAGCTGCGGCGCTCCCAGGGGTCGCCGTCGCCGTCGCTGTCGCAGTCGCCGTCGCCGCCGTATTCGCATTCGCATTCGCCCTCTTAGTATTGTATTCTTCTTCCCATATGCTTTCACCGGTGGCGTTGTTTACGTAATAGCCATTGCCATCACCATCCTCCCCGCGAGACCACTGACTCTCATCAAACCTTTTGTGTTTCGGCGGACCCAACGGAGTCGTACCCGGGGAAGTTAATCCGACCGCGTGCCCCATCCTCTCCTTTACGCCCCTCAAAAAATCCGCGCAGTCGCTATCCCCGACACCCTCTTCGCACTGCTCCGCATATCCGACAGCGTCCGTCCCGTTACTATCCAAGGTGTTGGGGTTGGCACCAGCATTGCACAAGAGACGACAAAATGAAGTGCTCCCACTGCTCGCCGCCCAGTGAAGTGGAGTGCAACCATAAAGCTTCTCCACAACTTCTGCATGCCCACCATTGTTTATCAGCAGAGAAGCAACCCCCTCCGAATAGCTGTCCGTGTAGGAAGAGTAGTGAAGAGCGCACTCGCCATTCTTATTTCGCTTGTTGACATCGACACCCTTACCCACTATGGTCTCACACAGGTCCAAGTGCTTGTACTGCGCAGCAAGCATGAGAATAGTATTGCCATTCTCGTCGGGGTGATTAAGAGCGTCGGGGGACAGCTTCTCTAAAGTATCGCGCACAATTCCATCACTGAAGGTGTCTCCCTGATTGTAGTAACAGATGAACTCCTGCAAGAGCTCCAGCATCTGCATATCCTCTTCGTCGATTGTGTAGTTGTCAGATTGTTGACGGTTGCGCTTCCTCTTCTCCCTCTTTCGCCGCTTTTTCTTCTTGTGCTTCCTCTTGCGACGGCGGCGGTGGTTGTCGTCACTGCTGCTGCTACTGTCATAGCTACTCTCACTCTCTGAGGAGGAAGATGAAGATGAAGAGTCACTGTTCGACCTCACGGGGTCCTTTGCCGACTTACCCATCGGAGTCTTGGGGGGGGAACGGGTCGGAGTTGGTGTATGTTGTGGAGGGTCCAATTGTGATTGTGATTGTGATGGAGTTGTTGAGTTAGGAGTTTGTGGGGAAGGGGATTGCTGCAAGTTATTTGCTGTTTGATTCTCGTCAAGGAGACCGATCTTGGCATCCTTCGTAGCCGTTGAACCCGATGATCCCATCCTGGAATCTTTCGGTTTCTTTTCAACACTCTTTCTCTCCTCGAAAATTTTGACACCTATTATTGCTATTGTTCAAAAGTAAGATCCTTCATTTTGCACAGGTATGTGTGCTACTACAGTGGGAAATTGTACATCGAGGGTATTCACATGTCCCCACTATTGTTTTCATGACATTCTACTATTTGATCGGTGAATCGGTTGTGCAGAAGTGTAAAGGGAAGCCCTTTTGGCGGTTTTCATTGGGACGGTATAGTTACACAATGTTTTCTGCGAGCTGTTGTTATTGTCAATCATCTCAATGACGCCATCGAGAGACAAACATGCTGGTATCCCTTTCTTTTCCTTTACTTTCCTGCTCTGAGCTTTGAAGCTTTCAAAAAAAATTGAAATTTTGTTTCTTAAATACATTTTTGTAGTACAATTTCTTTTCATAATGTTACATAATTATATATTTGAATATTCTTGAATCTAAAATTTTCAAATAATTTCATGAAACATGTTTTATTATTTTATATATTAAATTTTTTTAAATTTTATTATCAAAAAAAATAATTACAATTAATTAATTTTTGGAAAACTATAGAATTCAAAAAATTATAAAAAAAATATAAATAATATAATAAAAGGAAATTGTACATCAAAAATTTATTTTTGATTGAGAGCTGTTTTTGACAAGAGTTCTTTTTGACAAATGGTACGTTAATCGTTCTCATTGACTGAAGCGGCGACGGTTTGGTGAGACGAACACAATGAAAAAAACAGAACACAATGAGAGATTTTGAAATGGGCCAGATATATATTTTTTTCGCCGCGCCGACGCGACTCAACAAAAAAATGCCCCCCGAAGTGTTCAGTTTTCTACAACGCAATTCAACACTGTGCAAAATTATAAAACTTCCGTGCCAGGACTCACGCATCATTGAAAGTTAAGCTATATTCATTCACTCAATTTACCCTCCCTTCCCATCATTCCAGAGTTCAACTCCTCCTCAACTCCTGACAACAAACGCAAACAACGATGGCTCATCGCCTCCTCCACGAGCTCAATTTGGATGATATGGACCCCACACCGTGGCCAAACTCACCCTCCATCGGCCAAACCATCTTGCAGCACAACCAAACGAACCGCTTTGATAATGTGTCGGCTATGATTCATTATGTCTGCGTTGACAACTTCATGGGCCCACTCGGGAAGGGTAGCGAGCCAATGTGGACCTACGTTCCCATCTGTCAGTTCCCCTACGTCCCCTCCGGTTGGAACGACCACGGTGAGCCCGGGTTTGGCGACGTAAAATTCAACGACTGCTCCATTACGCTCTCTGAAGCGATCAACGGGTACAACCAGCAGTGCATGATGTTCTGTTTAATCGCGTTCGTCCCCTTCTTAATCAGCTGCCTCTTCCTCAAACTCACCAACGATAGAAAGAAGAAGGGCAGGAACAAATTCTGGTTCCTTGTCAAGAACCCAAATGTCTCTGAACAGCTCCTCCTTCTCGGTGTGTTGCTCGGTCTCGCCCACACGGTGCGCTGCATCGACGTGATGGGCTTCGCAGACCGCGTCCGCCAGGACACACTCTACACATTGTCCACTTCCATCTGCGTATCGTCCCCCTTCCACGCCGGTTTCATCCTGGTGCGTTCTTGGATCACAATCATCGACGGGGGCAAGTCGAAGAAGACGCCAAAGTGGGCGGCTTGGTTCTGCGGCATTGGAATATGTAGCACCTACATCATCGAAGTATCGTGTGGGCTGCTAGAATACCGCCTGAATGGTGCGCAGAACAACTACGCCGCGATTGATGGGAAGACCAATTCAGTGAAGATGCTTAACGGGTTCTTCTGGGCGGGCTCGCTGTCTATAATTCTCATCATGTATGGACGGCGAATTTCGAAGCAGCTCAGAGGGACGAAGGAGCCGTCCCCACAGTTCAAGAAGATTCGGTTGATGTGTCGCATCTGCGGCGCGTTGAGCATCATGGGAACCATGATGAAATTCGCTGCCATCTTTTTCAGGCAATTTGTGGTGAACCAAATGGTCACTCCTTGCGAGACAATATCGCCGACTATTATGGTAACGGTCCAGATGTACATCATTCAGTACGGGATCTTGTTTGCGAACCAGCCGACGAGCAGGGGCAAGAAGATGACGACGCGCTTGGCGGAGAAGGCAGCGGGGAAGAAGTTATTCGAGTCCAAAGTAAGCAGTACCGAAACGAGCAGTATTGAGTCGGGAGCAAGCACAGACTCGGAGAATTCTTCGGCGAGTGTGGGCGGTGGGGGGGGAGAGGCGGCCAATGCATCGTCAACTCCAAGTGGGAACAAGATAATGCCGCAGTAAATGTGTTTGGGTTTGCTAAAGAAAGCAGAATTTTTTGAGAATTTATGTACTCGCACCTCCCATCTCATGACACTATTTTTAACACGAGAAAACTCAAAACATCAATCGCCGACGACGACAACAACAGCATACGATTCCCCTTTCGACCGATTAATGAAAAAGGGCTCGAATACTGACGTCGGCAAATCACGACATCCGTCTTTTCCCCGCTGCCTCCCCTCCCTTTCGTAATTTTTCAGAAATCCGAAAGGCTTCGGGGAGCTGCATACTTCTAACCTCCCCTCCCCGTAAATTTGAGCATCGCTAATTTTTGAATGGTAAATTTTCTGCAATTTGATGTTGCATCCGAAGAAGTTCGGACGAAGTTTATAACTAGCTCCTTTTTGGACTCTTTTTCGGTTGAAAACCCTAGTCATTTTGTGATGACTGAGCAAGAGTTTGATGCAGTTCCTCTGAGTGAAAGTGATGGTCCACCAGCGGAAGTTCCAACATCTGATGAGGCTTTGAAAGTGAATGGTGAGATGGGCAACTCCCCGTCTTCTGACCCGACGAAAAAAGTGATGATACCTCGGGAGGCGTATTTCAGCGTACTAGTTGTGTGGGCGGCTCTGTTCTGCGACTATATTCTTTTGACGATGGCGGTTCCCATTTTCCCTCAGCTGGGTGTAAGTGAGAGTCAGACTGGATTGCTCTTCTCAATGAAGGCAATGTTGCAAGTCACTTCGAGCCCTTTCGTGGCGCGTTATGTTGACAGCTTTGATCTTGAGCCTGTGGTTGTCGGTTTGACGATCGAAGCCTTGAGTTGTGTCGTATTTGCCATGACAGAGGATTATGGATGGTGGTGCGTTGCACGTGCCATCAGTGGCATTAGCTCGAGTGCTGTCATTTCGAGCGGTTTCCTTCACATCCAACGAGTATTTGTGGGGGATAACGAGCGGTTGGGACACGCGATGAGCATCGTCGCGACTGGCATCATCAGTGGAGTTACTATGGGACCCCCCTTGGGTGGGATTCTCTACGGGGTGGACAAGAGGCTTCCGTTCATTTCCCTTATTGTGCTGATTTCATGTTCTGCTGCCCTTACTTTGAAGCTGCAGAAGCAGAAATTTGGCGGCTTTGGACTTTGTGGGACTGTCCAAACGACAAAAGGAAAGGGGGCGGTTGTAAAGAAGGAAATCGAGGACGGCAAGGTTGTCATGGCTCGAATTAAAAATCTGTTTGGGGACAAGGTGAGGAGGCGTTTATAGCCGATTGCGCACGCACGACGCATAGTTTACGATTTCGCGCGATGCGCTCCCCACTCCGACTAACAAATATCCCATCACAACACACACACAGCATGTCGTCTGCGTTCTAGTTGCTCTATTTTGTGCTAATGCTGCCATTGCCTGCCTCGAGTCGACGTTCGGCATGTACATGCAGGATGAATTCGGATTCAGCGTCAGCGAGGTTGGAATTTTGTACATTATTGGTGCCGTGCCGAGCGTCATCGGGAGTAAGTTGGCTGGGGGCCTTGGAAATAAACATGGGCGCTGGATTGTCATCATGGGAGGCATGATCATGCAAGGATCATTTTTTGCTCTCGGACCGAAAGATAACTTCCCGATTGAGGTTATTTCTCTGCTGGGCCTAGGACTGGGGATGGGTTTAGTCGACGGTTGCGCCCCGGCAATGCTCGGACAAGTGAGCGAAATCTCTCATGAAAGCACTGGAATTGTGTACACTCTGAACACCATGGCGGTGCAAATCGGCTTCATCTTTGGACCTGTGATTGGATCAATCATTATGGAACACCACGGCTTCGGGGTCATGAGCATTGTTCTTGGTTTTTTCATGATTCTCGTCTCTCCCGTAATGCTCTACAACCGTGACATAGACAAGCTGTACGAGGAGAAGAAAGCTCAAGAGAAGAATGAAAAACTTGATCTTTGAGAATAGCCGAGATATGCGCGTCCTTGCGACAACGACAGAAGAGTACTCACGACAGGACAGAAGTGGTCATACTTTGCCTTTCCGCTTGCTTGCAGAGCAACGGCGAAGGCAATCTAGGAATATAATGGAATGAGAATGCAGGGCCAGTTTTGCTAAAAGAAAAATCTAAGATTTGTTTCATTCCTTCACAACTAAATGCGCCATCTCGACGTCCCCAAAATCATCGTACCCAAAGTCGCTGCCACCGTCACTCTCGTCGAAGCCTACTCTCCCCTTACCAGCAGCGCAATCTACCTCCAGCGTCATCTTTCGCCTTCTGAGCTCGTGAGGAATGGAGCTGAAAAGGACCTCATACCGACCGCTTGGAGTGAGCACAAACGACATGTTAGTCTGCGGGTCTGTCTCAAACGTAATTCCGTATACATTAGAGAGGCCCGCAGCATCACTCCTATCCGGAAAGCGCGTTCTGAGGATAAAGAAAATACCGGGGACGACATAAAGCGCGGTGAAGACGTCAATAGTGTAGTGCTTCCTCGACATAAGTGTCAACGGGAGGAGGAAACAGAGAGACACTGTTGCAATTAACTTGTGTAATTTACGGTAACCGAAGTAGTGGTAGATTATGCATGTTGTCGCCACGGCGAAGATGGTGTGAGAGGAGAACATGAGGTCGCCACAGCCAGTGGAAGAGTCGAAATGCCAAACAATATCAGAGATGGATGACGGAGGGGACCAACCCTTACCGTTTCCTTCCACCGGGGCCACAGAGTTAACAACACTCGTGGTATTCAATGTTGGGGGAATCGTGTACGAGCACTGCCAGCTGGGGAGGGGAGGGGAGGGGAGGGGAGGCGAACGAGGAGTGAGCAGGGTGGGTTTCTAGCACCAAAAATATACATCCCCTCACCTGGGGGATGGCAGGAGAGTGGTCAGGAAAGAAATGATGCGGAGCTGTTGGCAGACGGTAATCGTCAAAAAGTAGCGGCGTATGATGAGGGTCGCGTAGAGGCCGTTCATACTCGAATAGGGGGAGCCACCGCGCCGGCCGCCGTGCTCCCAGAAGATGCGACCCAAGGCCAGCAACGCCACATGGAAGATCATGGCATAAACGATCCAGTCACTCAGAGCCCACAGAAATCCCTTCAGCCTCGGGAGCAGGTAGAACGAAAAATCGAAGAGGCTCTGACGCTGTGCGGACGACATATACTTTGACGAAAGGAAATACACAATGTTTGTCGCCACAGAATGCCACCACTGAGCAATCGCTAGCACAAAAATCGACGGAAAGTGATACTTAAATATAGTCCACTCGATCTGTAGGTGGGATTTACAGTGCTTCTTGGAGCGAAACATCCACTTCGACGAGCTCCCTGGCTTGTTATAGCTAGGAATCAAATTTGTCAATACACACCAAATTTGTAAACGTTTGGGGTTAAATGTAGGAATTCCTCTTTATTTTTGATGATGATACGGTCCCAGATAGTTTTAGGTCACGCACTAACTTTTTTCTTGAAAAGAAAGCACAATGAGTGTTATTAGGACCGCTTGCTTGTGAACATTGAACATATGAAAACTAAATTGAAGAAAATAAAAGTTTGGCGATTTCTTCCAAGATCATTCCCAATCGACTTACTGAACTCTAAAGGTGGTTGGCAGGCAAAAACAAACATTTAAAAATAGCCTCAGCAGCCGCACAAACTGATTAGTCAGCAATATTTGGAGCAGTTCTTATCATGACAAATACACATCGCATGATTTGTTCGCTACTCTTTACTGCGACGTTTGGCAATGTCAATGCTTTTCTACTCTGGAACAATCCTAGTCGTACTTTTCGTCCTCTCACGGCGGTTCCTGATTTTGGCGTTGACGTTGAGTCAGTATTGAAAAAGATTGGTGATGTCGATGAAATGGTCAAGTCTAAAGTGGGTGAAATTTCAACACCTCAGTTCGATGCAACTGCAATGGACGTTTTAACATCGAAAGTTGGGGATATAACGTCAAAGATTAGTAATTTCGATGTGACTTCGCTCGACGCATCGTCACTTCTATCTCAAATCACGAACAGTGTCGCAAACCTCCCCCCCATAATCACGCCCATTGTGATTCTCTCGACTTTATTCCAAATTCTCGCGAATCCACCGTCCGACTATCGCTCCAACCAGGATCCCTACGAACTTTATGACCCCAAGGTTGCAGCCGCCTTCTACAAATCAAAGCCTCTCCTCTTTGCTCGCCGCCTCTGCCAATTACTGAGTAAGTCCAACCTCCTCACCGCTAACATTCTAATCGACCGTTATGTGTTGAAGAGGGAGGAGAAGATGAGGGCCGTCCGGGGCCAGGAAATCCTTGAATTTTGCGAGAAAGGAGGAGCCACCTTTATCAAGATTGGCCAAGCACTCTCGGTAAGGCCAGACCTGATTCCTGCTGAGTACTCAGAGCGGCTTTCCACTCTGCAAGACAAAGTTCCACCCTTCTCTTCCTTGGAGGCAAAAGAGATCATTGGAAAGGAGCTGGGCAACGCGGTATTGGGCGAACTGAAATTGAGCTCCGAGCCGGTGGCCAGTGCTAGTATTGGGCAAGTTTACAAAGGAGAGTGGGAGGGTGAGGAGATTGCAGTGAAAGTGCAACGTCCTAACGTCCTCTCCGAAATAGCATTAGACCTCTACATCGTGAGGACAATCGCGCCCGTCTACGCGCGCCTAACAGGAACCGCGACTGACCTCGTTTCGCTGGTGGACGAATGGGGTCGTGGTTTCGTTTATGAGCTTCGCTACGAGCAGGAGGCTGTGAACACGAAGAGGTTTTTAAACGACATGCATAAGAGAGGCCTTGACAAGATCACGGCTCCGGAAGTCGTCGACTCGCTCTCTACGAAAAAAATTCTGACGACGAAATGGGTGGATGGTGTAAGGCTCGACCGTGCAAACACCCCTGACGTTCCCGAGCTCTGCTCGACTGCCCTGAGTGCTTACCTTACGATGCTACTGGACACGGGCGTACTGCACTGCGACCCTCACCCCGGAAACCTTCTTAGAACTCCCGAGGGGAAGTTGGCCATTTTGGACTTCGGCATGGTGCTGGAGGTCGACTCGGATCTGCAATACAAACTGCTCAATTTCGTTAGTCACCTCACATCGAAGAAGTACTCCTCCCTTCCGGACGACTTTGTAGAAATTGGCTTTCTTAAGGCGGAGGCGCTCGAGTCTGTCGTCGCTTGCGGAATTTTGGAACCCCTAACAATATTTCTCGAGAATGCGAGCCAGGGCGGTGGCGCGAATGCTGTAAGGGAGAGATTCTTGGACGATTTCAGGAAGGAGAACCCTGGGTTGTCTGACGAAGAACTGCTGCCGAAGGTCAGGCAGGCAATAAACGAGTATTCGAAGGAATACAAAAAGAAGGAAGTGGTCGTTGGGGGCCTCACAAGGCGCGTTGAGGAGTTACAGAAGTTCAACCAGGACAGCTTCGTCATTCCTGACTGGTTCCTTTACACCTCGCGTGCCTTTTTGACTCTCGAAGGTATTTGTTTGTCGGCGGACGAGGATTACTCGATCATCAACCAGTGCTGGCCTTACGTGGCCAAGCGCTTGCTTTCTGACAGCGATCCGCGCGCGAAAGAAGCTCTCGAAGGGTTAATTTACTCTTCCCCAGAAGCAGACCATCTTGACGCTGAAACGAACGATATCAATTTAGATCAAATTGGCGATATTTTTGACGGCTTCTCGAGCTTTTCAGCGTCAACAAAGGTGGCAGAGCAAAACGGAGAAGGCACAGAGCTATCAGAGATCTTGCCCAAGATTCCAAAGGAGATCACTGACATCATTTTAGACGACAGCTCTTCCGGAAACCTGCTCCAGGACATCTTACTTGACGTATCCTCCGACAGCATCTCGGCGGCGATCAAGGAACAGATTCGGCAGAGCGCACCAATTTTTATCGTGGACTCGCAGAAAGAGTTTTTGGAGCTCAACAAAAGGGAGGAGAAGGCCAAAAAGCTGACTGATAAATTAATCCGTAGTCAAGGTGATGAGAGTAACCTTGACCTCTCCAAATTTGATTTCACCAAAATGGCTACATCTGAGAACGCCGCTCAGGCGTTCAACGATTATGCGCCTAGGGCAGGTCTCTTGGGCGCGAAACTTGCTTCCCGAGTGCTCGAGAAGGCAGCAGCCAACGCAAAAGTTGGAGGCGAGAGAACAAAAGACGAGAACCTAAAGCGCGTCGCTTCCAGCGTTGAGAGAGGTCTCGGAATAGTGAGGGAGAACTTAGTGGAGAGAGTTATTTCCACTGCCAGTAGCAACATTTCATCTAAAAAGTAGCTTTATCTACAGGTTAGCGTTTTGATGACAAAACTCCCATATCTACTTTTTTCCGAAACGATCCTAGCGAAGCGTTAACCAGGACCAGTAAACTCACTCATCACCGACGCCAAACTAATTGTCACAACTCCAATCGCTATGGCAAACAATATGTAGGCCAGAGCAAGCGCCCCATCGCCGAGCACGCGCGCTCCCCCATCAGCCGTCTCCTCTCTGTCAATACCTCTCTTGAATTTCACCCTCCCCGTCTTCCCTGTGCCAAAAGATTCTCCGCTAAGCACTCGACGCTGAAACTCAATGCTTGCCCACACAAATGGAACCAAACCGACAGCAAACACAACAACATCCGAATTCATTGTTTCCATGCCAACAGCACAAAGTTTTGTAGGTGATCTTTTTTCCATTGTCATCGATCCTGTCGAGTGAGGAGACCGAAAACCTGTCATCGATTTTGTTCTTAGGGGTTCTATTGATGGCACCAAAATAGAAGAGGAAGGAGACAGGAAAGCGCTTATAAGGTGCTGCTCATCACTGAAGAACAAGACACATACCAGTCGTTTTAACCCCATCATGCTTCCAATTTCCAAAAATCAATCCCAATTTATCCTATGGTCCAAACGAATGAGTGATGTAAGGCACTGCTAAGCGATAAGGAGCTGGCAGTGCGATTTGAGGACAGGAAGGTCGAGTTACTTTCAAAATATTGAGGGAAAATAATCAGGAGAGGGTCCGTTTGAGTGAATGCCTCAATATTTTGAGTTACAATTGGCAGTGGCAGTTCCTCCGAAGAAATGAAAGCGCTCGCTGAGGTTTTTACAAATATATTTATCTTTAATGGCGAGAGCTGCTGTGAGAAGGCCTGAGGAGAGCGAGCTTTTGGAGGTTCTGGTGTTCTGGTGTTCTGGTTTCTGGTTCCTCGCCGAAGTCAAGAAGCACTCCTCAGGTAAAAGGGGTAATGGAAGGAAGGCGATGAATTCTCTTACAACCTGCAAAAACTGTTTTTATTTGCTTACTCGCTCTTGTTGTTGCTACTATCTTCAATACCAACAACGCTCAAATAATTTCCTAGTCTTCAAAACTACTCTAAATCTACTTTCCTCTGACAGCAAACATAATCAAATCTGTTCCACTTGTCAAAGAGTGTCGTCATTGCTCCAGTTGTTCTGTTCGGCATCATCATCGCTGAAATCTAAGACATTGACACTTTCATCCTCATCCTCACTCCCACTGTCACTATCACTATCACTTTCGCTGTCACCCGCATCCCCTTTCTCATAATCGTCCTCGCTCCCGCTCCCGCTCCCGCTCCCACTGCTAGCATCCCCGTCTGGGTTAATGCCCAACATGATGTTGCGCTCCGTCTCCTGTAGCTCAAGCTCGAATATCCTCTGTTCGATCCCCGCCAATTCTTCTTCCATCTCCATTTCTTTCTTCTGCTCCTCTTTCATTTTCTTGCCCATCCGTTTGATATCTTTTTCAACGGCTTGCAAATTGTAAGAGTTATAGCCATTGTTTTCGAGCCGAGTCATGAGCTCGTCATGCTCCCTCTTCTTCATCAAAATCTGCTGATTCAGGCGCATGTTAAAATTCTCACTCTCTGCGCCATTTTTCCCCGCCTCCGCCAGGAATTGGTTCAAATCATCGAGTTTATCGTAGAGCGCCTCTACGGCCCTCTGTTCTTTATCGATTCCCGCCTCCTGTTCCTTTATCATTTTGAGACTTTTCTCAATATCCTTAATCAAGACCTCGTTTTCGGCCCGCGTTGTGAAGCATGCTTGGGCCCCGATTTTAGCCATTCTTGTCCCCCGTTGCATTTTCTTTTCAAGTGCGGTCATTTTCCCCTCCCAATGTTTCTTTTCCATTTCCATCTGCGCCGCGATGTCGTCATTGGAGGATTTCTTCTTTTGGAGAGAGGCGAGCTCTTTCCCCTTCTGCTTAAAGAGTTTTGTGAGTTGTTCGGTGGACTCACGCACCGTCTTCACAGTTTCATCTACAAGTTTAGAGATTGCCCCAGCCTCCTGAATTTTCGGTCTTAAGCTCTTGAGCTCCGAAGAGAAGAAAACGTGCGTCTCCTGTAGAGAGCTGTTTAGCAGTGCAACGTCGTCCCCCAGTAGGCCTTTCCTGGCCATTGTCTCCACTAGAATGTCGCGCAAACTCTCACATCGATCGTATCTACTTGCTAGAAGATAAACACGATTGTCTAACTGTCGGTGATGGAGCAAGGGTGTCTCCCGGTCATCCTCTTGCAGCACCTTCACAAACGCCTCCTTCACCGTTTCCAGGCGATCCTTCGACCAAGCTACCCGCTTCTCCTTTTCCTTGTGGGCGGCCTTCAATTTCTCGGCCGCGCTCGATCCCATCAGGCCCTCTCGACGCCCCCGAGTGCAATACACGCCCTTGCAGAGATAATTGAACGAAGTCAAAAGCTGAATCAGATTTTTCACTTCAGCGGAGCATTCAGCGGTGGAATACTTTTGCTTTTGGCGCTTTCTTTTCTTATCCTTTGCCTTCTCGATGCGAGAGAGAAGGGTAGAGGATGCGGATGCAGCGGAAGACATCGAACAGGAGTCCTCTTGATCGTTGTCTTGATCGTTGTCTTGATCGTTGTCTTGATCGTTGTCTTGATCGTTGTCGTGATCGTTGTCCTCCTCATCAAAGATAGTCTTAACAGGCCCATACCCCCCTCTCGCAAAACCTTTCAGGCTATCTGCACTAATTTGGCTGGCAAGCTGCCTGCGACGCTCGATCGCCAGCACAAGCTTATCGCAATATATCGCGTCCTGACCGAGGTTGTGAACCTCCGCCACTGTCTTCCCCTCGCCAAAGCCGCCCCCGGACGAAAGCTGCTGCGCACCGTTGGGATTGCTGGGGAGGGAGCTACTCGCAGAGTTGAAGAAATTCGATTGCTGGTGAATTTTGTGCGCGCGGCGAGACGAGTCCCTGGCGGCGCTCTTGCTGGGGGGTGCGCCGGCGCCGGGGGCACTGTCTTCAACAGACTGGCTCCAGTGTAGCTGAGAAATCACACCGCTCATTGCATTGAGATCCTGGCTCAGTACATTCAACAGCTGATTCACTTTAGCATCCTTATTTCTTTTCGCCCCGTTCCCCCCCCCTTCCTCTCTTCCCTGACCCTCCGAGAGCCCGTTGCCACCGGTAGATCCCAGCAGTTTTGATTCTTCAAGCTGCTGTGTTAGGCTGTGCAGAGGGTTCTTGTCCAGTGATGACCTCGGGTGACGGGAGTAGGGCGGCCGACCGGTGGGCGGAGTCGGGTTCATGATTTTGAGAGCTCAACCTCAAGGGGGGGAAGCGGACGGACAAACAAACACGTCTTTGGCACCAAGAAATTGAAACTGCTCAAGGAGAGGGGGGAGGGGGACCAGAGAGGGAATTAAGCAGTTTAAATGTTGGAAAAAAACCCCGTCAGATGTTCTGAGTATCTGAAAAGAGGAACTGTGACAATGCTAGTCCTGTCCGTCCGAAATATGAAAGGGCAATATTTGCAAGAGTTCTTCGTGAAAACCCGTCAAACCCAGTGATAGTTTTGGGTCTCCACCGACTTTCACACTCACCTATTGCGTGAATAACGCGTCATCAGGCCTTTCAATAACCATCTTGGGCCATTTTGACAAATTCAAACGAAAAAAAATAAAAAATAGCCAACGGTTCCACCTGCTGATAAAGCAAAATCTAACCTTCTCCTCCCTTTACCAGTAGCCATATCCATCCCATTCAAAAATGCCCCGTACGACACAGTCTGGGATTGATACTCTGACCTCGCCACCATCAGGTAAGTCCCCTTCCCCCATCGGTTGAATCCGCTCTGCTCCCCCATATTTCAGTGTCTTTTTCCGTTCTCCCATTCGCTAACCCCCCCCTCGCTCCCCAGACGGCATCCAAACCCCCCCGAGTCCCCCCGACGACATCCAGTACACGGGTCTCTTCGACAGCAACACCGACCTCGCCGGCCTGGACGTGGCGTCCGTCCTCAACGCCCACAGCCTCGCCGAGCACACCAAGAGGGAGCAGGGGGCCGGCGGCGGCGGCGGCGGCACGGGCGGCACGGGCGCGGGCACGGGCACGGGGAGGGAATTGAAGGGGAAGGGGAACAGGAGAGGGGGGAGGGGGGGAGGGAGGGAGCGCAAAGAGAGCGCGGACAGCAGTTCTAGGGAGATGGGGGGGGCACATTTGAGGGAGGGAGCAGCCAGTCCCAGCAACAGCATCTCCAGGTGAGTTTACATTTTTTACTGACGTGACGGCTTGGCGATTCGACCCGCAATGCTTTGCTTGTTCTGTTGTTCTGTTGTTGGTCTATTGGTCTGTACGAAACGGACAGGAAACACAACAATACACGCACACCACTAACACAAACGGCACACAAACTACCCACTAGCTACGTGAACTCCCTCTCCACCTCCCTGGGCCTCGGCGACGGCATCTATTTCCAGCCTTTGAACTCCCTGGAGCCTGGTGGTGGTGGTGGTGGTGGTGGTGGTGGTGGTGTTTCCCAACCCTCCCACCAGCCCAACTCCCACCCCCCCTCCCCCTCCCCCTCCCACTCCCACTCCCACCACCACACCGCCCA
>ERZ651776.1372-NODE-1372-length-29334-cov-8.590696_pt1 | contig 29334 bp, 17 predicted proteins | sample MGYA00514761_ERZ651776 | MGnify/ENA metagenome assembly ERZ651776
TGAGGATCTGTTCTAACAAAATACTCTTTAACTTCCATTTGAGGATTATTTACGTCTCCAGCCACATACACCGTACCGTATTTTAAAAAGTCTTTATAAACTTCTTTAAAAATGTTGTTTTTCTTTTCATCTTGTCCTATTAGACTAAAGCTAATAAACAGAAAAATTAATGTTAAAATATTTCTCATAGTTGTAAGAAGGGTTTAAGTTTAGTATTACTTGTTTTTAGTTTCTTTTAGTTTGTTTGTATTACTTTTTTCTTTTTTCTTTTTTCTTTTGCTCGTGCTTTTTTTAACTCTTTGTACACTAATTTTATAAAATCGTTTTCTTCATTTTTAGCATTTACATCCCAGTTTCTCCAACCTAACATTAATGCTATTCTTTGATAAGATGTGTTTCTTGAATCTAAAGCCTCTGATATAGATTGTAGTTCAACAACAGCTCTATCTAAAGGAATATTGAAACCTGCTGATAATAAGTTACCTATAACTTCATAGCTAGGAGATATATTAAGTCTACCTTCAGTAGTTAAAGAAAAACCTCTTTGGCTCATAACATCTTTGTTAAACTTATAAGATTGTATTGCACTATAAACTTTTCTTAATTTAGAACCTATTGGAGGAGATATATTTGCTAATTCTATTAATGTATACGTGTGGTCAGCCATATATCCTTTTTGTTCTTGCTGATAAAATTTCATTATAGTATTTTTCATAGTTGATACAACCGCTCCAGCTAAACCAGAACCTCTTAATATAGAATCAATCATACCGTTTAATACTCTTGTAGTTTTTTGGCTTTCCATTTTTTGCCTTTTCTCTTCAAGTTGTTCTTCTGTTAAATCATCATCGTCTTCAAAGTCAGGCAACATAGCAAATAAAGCTTGTTGTAAAGAGTTGAATATAAGGTTTTGAATAAAACCATAATACATTATTTTAGATAAATTTGTTTTATCATCACCCCTTCTATTTATAAGATCTTGACCAGCTTTTTTCATTAACCTAGTATATTGCATAGGTGTATTTTGAAAAGCTAGTATTAATCTACCTAGGTGACTAGACTGTTGAGCTGATATTAACATTGGATCACCAGATTGCTGTGTTTCGTCAGAAATTTTAGCAAAATCTTCAAAAGCCTTAGCATCAGCTTCAGCTTGTGACATGCCTTGTTTTAAGTATGTGTTTGTTCTGTTTATTAAAAATGTAGCACCACCAGTTGCTATAGCCATACTATCTGCTATCTGTGTAGGTGTAAAACCTACTTTTAACAAATAAGATGTAATAGCAGAAGCTTTATCTTTGGAGTTTTTAGCTTGATTAGCTATTTCTTGTTCTTGAACGTCAGACTTTAAACCACCACGTCTCTGTTTTAATTTATCAGAGTTAAATATTTTAACCCATGTTTTCCAATACAAAGGTTGGTTAGCGAAAGCTTTAGCAGCCATTAAAGGGTTGTTGTCACTCCAGTTAACAAAGTTAGCAAATGAAAGCATCTGTAACATTGCTGATCTTCTGTTAAAGAACATTATAGTACCTACAGAGTTGTTAACCCAGTTTAACCATTTGCCCTCTAAACCACTTAACTCACCTGGTTTGTTACTACCAGACTTCATTCTTTTTATTATATTAACTAAAGCCTCTCTATATCTAGTTCCGTATACAGCTTCTAGTTTATTTAAGTTTTTCTTATCAAACATTGTATCAACGTTTTCTATAAACTCAGCTAAAAACTCTTTTCTATTTACTTTTTCATCTAAACCATTAAGATCTTTTAATATACTTCCAACATCCCAATGTTCTTCTGGTTTAATCCATTCAGTTTTCTTTGTTATAACTTGTAATGTTTCTGCAAACGTTATTAAGTCTTCGTTTGAGTCAACGGCTTTTGTTAATAACTCTTGATCTCTTTTCGATATACCAGGTACTTCAAAACCAGAATTAGAGTATAACCAAACTCTCACAGCTTGATCGTATGTAAATCCTGTTTCACCTATTTGTTTGTTTAGGTTTTTCTTTATATCTGGAAAAGCTTTTAATAAAGCTCTGTAATCATTTTTTAAAGCTTGTCTAGCTGATTCCATAGCACCAACACCTCTAACGTAAGGTGTAACTAAATTGTCTTCAAAAAACTTTTGATCAGCTTCACCTTGTTTTCCTTTACCAGCTAAAACATATTGAGTTAATCCCCTAAAATCTTCAGCACCTGAAGGTACAAAGAATTTATATTTACCTTTGTTAGCGCCTTTTTTTCTAGCTACAACATCAGAAAAAACAGCCTCGGCTTTAACACCAGTGTTTCTTTCTATCATGCTGTTTAAGTCTTCACTTATACTTCTTTTTCTATTAACTATAGCTTGTTGTACTTTACCCTTAACATCAAAAACATTTAATACATTTTGAACAGCTTCAACATTTTTATAAGCATCATCAACAAAGTAAAAATCATTATAACCTTGTGCAACTTTATTTATTATCCAACCTGCTTTAGCAGCTGGCGTACCATTTTCTAGGCCTGTTATGTTTTCTATAGGTATTTCTAAACCTATACCTTTTAAGAATTTATATATTGCTTTAGCAGAAGCTTGAGGTCTTGCTGTTAATACAAATATATTATCATTACCAAACTTACTTATAGCTTTTTTAAGTCTAGGAGCTAAAGGTCCAGCAACACCTTTTACAACTTTATTAAATTGCTCAAAGTTAAACTTAGCACCCATAGCGGTAAGCTTTTCATCTTGAGCAGCAAACTGAGCGGGTGTTATTTCTTTTACTTTACCATTAGGCATAGTAACAACTATTTTGCTACTACTAAAAGCTAACGTATCATCAAAGTCGTATACACTTATTCCTTTAGGATCACTTATTGATCTACTTTTTTCTACTAAGTTTTGTTGGAACATTACATCTGCCAACGCGTCTGTATCAAATTTCAAAGCTATTAAAGCCCTACCTAAAGCTTGCTGCTGACCATACATTGGGTAAAAGCTTTTTATTTTATTTTCAGAAATAGCAAAAACTCTTTGATCACCTAGCGAACTTGTTGCTCCATGTATATCATCTTGTATTCTTGATAAAATTTCAGTACCAATTGATTGGCTAAAACCTTTTATAACTTGACGTAAACCTGGTCTATTTGCTATGTTTAATATTTCTGATCCAGGTTTTTCAAGAAGCTTGTTTAATAGGTTTAATTCAAAAATAGCAACCTCACCAAATTGATTAGATGCTGGTTTTTTATGTTCACCCTTAACTCTTAGTCTTTCTCTCATTTTGGCTACGAAAGACTTGTCTAGTGCTTTCTTAAGAGATGCTCTCTTTTTCTCAGCAGTTGTGTTTTTAAGCTCTTCTCTCATCTCAGCATCTTTATCTAACACATATTTTTTTGCTAATTCATATTCAGGGTGTTTAACATTTAGTATAATTTCACCCGCATTAAAACGTTCTTTTAACCTAGGATTGGATAGTGCGGTGTAACCTTGAGCACCATCTGGCGTAATAAATACACCTTGGTTTTCAGCATATATCTGAACCTCTTCTAAACCAGTTAAACCTCTTAAAGCTTTACCGTTGTTGCTATTAGACTGTAACCAATATAAATAACCTGGTATTAGTTTTGGATTAGCAGCTATAAGAGACCTTGCTTGTTCTAATATATAAATAAGTGCCTTAGGGTTGTCTCTGTTTAAAGCTTTTACATCTTCTTTATATAACTCGTCAAAAGCTTTTTGTTTTTCTTGTTGGGTATTATATTGTTTGTTTAAAACTCTAGTTGTTACTTTAGCAAGCCATCCAGAATTACCTTGTATTACTTTTGCTCCAGAAAAATGAACTTTACCTTTAGGTGCGTTTTCTCTGTTTTTCTTTATTATTAAACCAGCTGGACTATTTGGGTCGATGATTCTCTTTTGTATACCAAACATAGCTATACCAGATTTACCAAAAACCTCTTCAAAACCTGCCGGAATTGTCAAGGATAATTCTTTAGCAAAAGGAATTATAGCTTTTGTTTTTTCTTCTGGACTCATTTCCAAAAACTCATCTAAATAAGGTTTAACTTCTTTACCTGCTTCTGTTTTAGAATATTCTTTTAATGGTTTTATAAAGCCATTTAAACTAGCAGATTCGTTGTCAGCATACTGAATATATATATTTTTTACAAACTCATAATCAGGTCCAAAATCGTCTAAGTGATCTTTCAACATTTGAGTGTTTCCTTGCACCCCATGTTTCATAGCTACCGACAACAAGTCTTGCGCAACGCTCATGCTAATACTTCTTTTAACACCACCTCTTTCAGCTTGCTCCATAAAGATATTAATCTTATCTATAGCACCGATAACACCTTTAGCTAATTGATTATCATTAAACGCTTGAGCAACAGCACCATCTTTGTTGTTTGCTAGTTCATCTATCAAAAACTCAATACCAATTTCTTGTGCCATTTGTTTTGCTGCAGCTTCCTTTCTACCTCTTATAGCCTTACCTTTAGCATCGTAAAACTGAGATAGATAAACATCATCGCTAATTTCACTTATATTTTCAGATCTAAAAACTAAATCATGACCGGATGTTCTACCTGCGTTATCAGTACCCATTTTTTCTCTAGCAACTTCCTTGCCTATCCAAGCAGGGTAAGAAACTCTAACCTCTGACCCATCTTCAAGTTTTATAACTTTATCTATAGCTTGTGGTATTCCACCTAGTACTTTACCTTTAGTATCTTTACCCATAAGCCAAGTGGTGGTGGCGTTTTCTAATATGTCTTGCTTAAATTCAAGTAACTGTTGTCTTGTTACATCTCTTTTTCCTAATACAGAAATCATCTCATCATATACAAGAGAGTTACCTAAACTGTTTTTAATTTCTGATATGATAGGAGAGTTTTTAGCATTTATAGATTTGCTTTGATTTAAGCTATTATCTAAGTCTCTAACTATAGGAACTAGTAAAGGTACTATTAAGTCTTTGTTTTTAACAGGTATTTTCTTACCCATTTTAAATTTAGTAGAAGCTTGTTGGGCAGCTGCGGCAGCTTCTTTAGCTATCATTAACTCTTCTGGATTCAAACCTGAGTCGGTTAAATCTTGAGTTAAAGTACCACCTTCTCTATCAACATCTATTGACGATGTTTTCACCTGAGACTTAGCTTTATTTGTAATTGTACCAACTTTAAAAGCAATATAACTATTTAAATAAGCAAATAAATCATCATTTTTAGTTGGATCAAAATTATTTAAATGATCTACTAATAGATCTCTTGTGTCTTCTAGTATCTCTTGTCTTGATTTACCATATATAGTACCTGAAGCAATTTTAGAACCTATTAATTTATCAAAAGAACCATTATCAATTAATAGTTTGGCAAGTGTATGAGCTTGGCTTCCTATCCACTCTTGGTTAGGATCAACAAGATCATTTAGTTTGTCTTGATTTATTTTATCATCAAAATTTATAGAGATAGAGTTTTTCTTAGCGTTTGGATCTGGTTTTTCGTCAGGCGTGAATGAATCCAACATTCTTCTTGACTTATTACTTAGTTTACCTTTTTCTATATTAGTTTTATAATTTAATATAAAATCATAAACTTGTTGTCCTGTTTCAAATTCATATGTTTTTAAGCCAAATTTCTTTTTAACAATATCTATTAAGCTTCTACCAATTCTTAACCACTCATTATCTTGAAGTTCATCAAACGTTATTTCGCCTTTAAATATAGCATCAGAGAACATAGTTAACCATTCATCTTGATTTATTCCGCCGTTATCTATATCAAATCCTAGTATTCTATATTCTTTTGCTCTTCTTTGTAATTTATCTAATACCCCTTTGTTTTGTAGTATATTTTTAAAATCTTCTACTACCTTTGTAATGTTAGGGTTTTTAGCAAACTCTGATTTTATTATTTTATGCAGAAGCTCATGACTAGCTACAGATACAGCTTGTCTTTTAGAGGCTGTTTCTAAATTTACAAATATTCTACCATCAGACTCTAACCAACCATCAGAGTTAAAGTCTGCAGTATTAAATCCAGCTTCTCTTAATTGATCTTCGTTTTTAAGTAATATTGTTTCTACTTTAAAAGTGTCGTTAAATAAACTAACTTGATCTTCAATTTTTGTTTCTGTTGCTGTTTTAACTAACTCATCTATTTCTAATAACTTAGTATCAATCTCAGCTTGTATTCTAGGGTGAGCAGCTTCATCAAACTTTTTTAAACTGTTTTGAAGGTTTAACACGTCTTGTTGAAGTACAGAGTATTTTATTACATCTTCTGGATTACTTAACATCCAAACTGGTACTCTAGCTTTTTGTAAAGCTTTTATCTGATTAAGAAGTTCGTCAGCATCTGTTCTTGATATTTTATTTTTGCTAACAGCGAAATCAAATTTAGCCTTAGTACCTTTTAAATCTTTTCCTAATAAAAACATGTCTGCTAGTCTAGCTTTTTTACTATTAGGTGAGGCAAAGTTTGCAGTACTAACACCACCAACTAAACCACCTGCAGCAAAAGACAAAATAGATGTTTGTATAAAATCTTTTAAATTGTAATCTTGTTTAAGAAAATCTTGACCGGCTAATTCGTTAATGTTTTTATTAACAATTTGATTTTCACCAAACTGTTGTATGTTTTCTTGTATTGTTTCTTTAAACCCTTCGTTTACAAAAGTTGACAAAGTGTTATAATCAGGAATAAACCTTTTTAAACCATTAGACATTGCTTTTCTAGCACCTTCTTTACCACTTTCCTTGTAAGCTTTTATGACATTATTGATAAGACCTTGGTTATTTATAATATCATCTAACTTATTTAAACCAGGTATTCTAGGGTTTATTGGACCAGTTAAAGCGTATAATAAAGCCATTTGACTACTTCCAATACCTGCTAATTTTTCAGCTTCTTCATAAGGTATACCAGCTTTTAAAGCTTGAGTCATTATGTTATTTTTTCCAGTTGTTGCTCCGTAAAAAGCTTGAAATGCTGTTGCATCAATCATCATAGGATTAAAAGACAGATTAACACCAAACGTTTCTTTAGTACTAGAATATTTACCAGTTTTTAAATTTCTTGCTCGGGTGCTAACTGGTTTTAAACCTCTAAGTTTTCTAACTTTATTAAGTGCTTGTAAGGATTTTAAAGAACTAGCACCTCTTAACGCGCCCATACCTTTTGTTCCAAGTATTTGAAAAATTATATTACCCAACGTGTGTCCCATTTGACCGGTGATATTTCTGGTATTAATATCCCAATCATCTGTACCTTCTTTTTTTATTTTTTCTATTATATCTTTTCTTTGTTGAGGTGGCATTGTTTCATCTACAATTAACCCTGCGTCTAAATTAGAAAGTTGTTGATCGTATTTATCATATATGTATTTAACACCATCTATTTCTAGCGACTTACCTTTAGCAAGCGAATATTTCATAGACTTTTCTGGATCTCCATAATCACGCTCTATGTCTATCATTCTTCTTTCGTTTGCATAACCATCAAAACCTAACCAATCACCAACTATTGTCATTGTGCCGTCTAAACCTTCCTCAAGAAAACCACCTACACCTTCTGTAAAAAATTCACCAACTGTTTCAAAGAAATTACCATCAGACTCCTCTACATCATCTTCTCTCTCTTCTAAGTATTTTTGTTTCTTTATAGAGTTTTCTTTCATTCTTACTTTTAAATCAGAAAAATGCTTGTCAGTATATGAATTATAAAATTCAGATTTAAACATAGTTCCATAACCCTCTTCTTTTTCATAAGCCTCGTAAGCTTCTTGACTTGTTTTAAAATCAGAATATTTATTAGGATCTTTTGAGTAATCTTCGTAAAAATATTTTTTATTAGCTCTATCGTCTATGTCGTTTATATAAGAGTTTAAATATGTTGATAAAGTTCTTTGTTTAGCCACTGTTAAATCTAAGCTTTGATCTCCAGCATAAGCAAAAGAATTATCTTCAAAAACTTCGTCCTTCATCATTTCTTCAAAACTATCACTATGGCCTGTTCTATTTAACCAACCTTCAAAGTCTGTTAAATTAACACCCATATTAACTAGGTCTTGAGTATTGTAATATGTTTTTACAAAATCAGTTTTATTTTCTTGATTATAAAATGAATGTGTAGAATCTACATCCATATTTAGATCGTCTGATAAGACCATCTGTTGAACTTGTTGAGCCAAGTCTTTAGGTTTTTCTTTAATATCTCCGTTCCAAACTTGATAATCATACCAATCTTGATCTGTTTTAAAATCATCTCTTGACACATTATCACCCCAACCACCTGTTCTTACACCTGGGTTGAAACCCATGTTTGAAACTTCTCCATACTTCAACTTATTAAACCTATTGTTTTGTCTTTGTTTAAGTATTTTGTTTACACCTTCTAACTCTTCTTGTATTTCTGAGTTTGGTTTTTCTAAGCCTCTAACCTGTAAATCTTCTCTTGTCGCTAACACGGCATCTGGGTTTTTTACCAAAAACATTATTTTTTGATTTTCATCATACCCGCTAATATCCTGTACACCACTTTGTGTTAAATATTTAGACATATTTAGATTTTTATTTTAATTTAATAACTTCTGTAGCAATTTCCTCGTCTGTTGGATTTTCGTTACCTTTTTTTATTAAAGACTGTCTTGCTTCAGCTATCATATCTTCATCAGCACCGCTAACAACAATATCATTACTAACTCCAGATCCTTTATTTATTATTTGAATCGTACCATCATTATAGTGATACTCTATACCACCGTCAGTATACTGTCTTATTATTGGACCACGAGGATCTTTAGGATTTCTCTGAAAGTATTCTCTTCCTGTCGAGCTCTGGGTGTATTTAGTTTTAGTTGGTTGGTTGTGGCTACTAGCACTTATACCACTAGACTGAGTTGGTGATACTTTTCTTTGACTAGCACCAGTTTGTGATTGTTTTACTAATACACTCATGTAGTTATCAACAACACCATCTCTTAGTTCAGTAAAAGATATATCACCATTTTGATAACCCTGTAACATTTGTTTCATCATAGGATCATCAGCCATAACTACATCACCTACTAAACCATCATGTAGTATAGACATGATACCAGCGTTGCCAGATTGATCTATAATAGATTTTAATTTGTTTTTATATTGAAAGTATTGTATATCACCTGATTTTAATGGTATACCTGTTTTTAAAGCATTTTTATAAACATTAACACCCATTGTCATCATTGTATCTGCCGTCTTGTAATCTTTTTCATAAAAGTCAGGTAAATCATTTAAAGAAATTTCACCATCTTCACCTATAAAATTTAAATTACCATTGTCATCAATTTTCATTTCGTACTCTTCATTGAATATACCTCTAAGCATGTTAACATTTGCTTGATTTTCACCATACAAAGAAGTTGTTTGGCCTTCTATAGAATCTATTAAACCTTTCTTTGATTGGCCATATATTTTAAATTGTTTATCTAAATTAGTAAACGTGTTTTTAATGTTATTCATTTTAGAAACTGTATCCATGTAGTCTTGAGTACCAACTTCTAAATCATCAACTACATTAGCGTGTCTTACGTATTCATTTTTCTTTTGAGATAAAAAGTTTGATATATTACTTTGATACTTGTTAGGTATTGTAGTAAGATCCATATCAGGTGGCAACTGTTTTAAATAACCTCTTAATTGGTTTTCATAATGGTTTTTAACAGTAGACACAGGCTCAGACCCACCCATACCTTGAGTAGCTTGATAATAACCTCGATCGAAAGCGGACATTGCGTTTACTGATTTACCTCCTGCAAAAGCAGCATCATATATTTTACTCATATTTTTTTTGTTTAAAATCCAGTGAAGTTGATGGTTATATAGGAGTAGCTCCTAGACCTCCTGCAGCCATACCACCTAGACCTGAAATAGCCATTTGATCATGTGCTGATTTGTTAGCTTGTGCACCTTGTAGTCTTTGACCAGCCATTTGCATCATGCTATCTATTTTACCTAGTTCCATTTCCCTTGACTTCATCTCACCATCTATTTTTTGGTTTTGTATTTGACCAGCCATATTTCTTTCAGCTTGCATATTAGCTCTTTCTTGTTGACCTATACTAGCTGACGCTTGTTGAGCGTTTTGTGATTGTTGCTGAGACATGGCCTGAGCTAATGCTGCTATACCACTTCCACCAGCGGCTTGACCAAACTGATCCATAGTATTAGCTTGGCTTTGCATTTGCTGTTGTTTTACCATATCAGCTTGTTGGGTATTGATAGTGGCGTCTTCCATGACGTTTTCCATGTTTTGATAAGGGTTAGAAGTGTCCATATTTTCATATCTTTGCTTCTGCATATCGTAACCTCTTTGAGCTCTTTCTAGCTCTCTTTTTCTTTTACCACCACCTATCAAACCTATACCAGCTTTTACAGCGCCTGCTGCTATTGCTCCAGCACCTGGGAAAAATTTCAATGGTGATTCACCTATTCTTTTTTTCATCTTAATTGTTTCTATTATAATTACACATTATTTACTACTTTCAAATATCTCAGAACCTACGCTGAATAATTCAGCTTTAGATGTAGAGTTGTTTATAAATTCAACCTCAGCATAGTAACCTAGTAAACTAGCCATATTAACTCTATTGTCTTTACCAAATAGTATAAAGCTACTAGATGTTGGTAGTGGAGTTGTATTAGCTATATCAGCCGTTATAGTATTAGCGGTGTAATCAATAGCTGTTATACTACCAATTTCAACTATAGTATTACTAAAAGGTTGTTGTTCACTATTAGCTAAAGTATGATTTGTTGTGTTAGCATAATATAGTGTATCACCTATCTGTGCTAATTCGTTTATTTCAGCTGAAAATGTTAATGTTACATTAGGCATATCTTTTTATTTTATGGATTAGCTCCGTCGTTAGCAAAAGCAATCATTACTTTTAAATTATGGTTATCACCTGATGCTACAGCTGGGCTAAAGCTTGTTATTGTTACTGTTACATCCATAAGCAAAGATCTACTACTTGTTCCTGGGTTACTTACAGTAAAACTAGTAATGCTAGCGCTATATGTAGCACTATTAAATTTAGTTGTTGTATTGCTATAATTTCCAGCGGTAACTGTTACATCGCCAACAGTATCAACATAAGAAGGAAAATCGTTACCTTGTAAGTTTACGCCTGATAGAGTATACGTTACAGTTGTAGAACCTGATGCTCTACCAGATACTTGTTGAATAAAACCGCTAGGATATAATATTGCGGTATTACCACCTGTTATGTCTTGAAATTGTGTTGAACCTACAGTAAGAACGTTACTAACACCTCCGCCTCCATCACAAAATTCATCTATGTTAAATGTTATCACAGTGTTATTTAATCCTTGTTGGTAATTATACCAATCACTACCGGCTATTGTTAATAGTTGGTTTGCGTTAGCACCGCTATCAGCAGCTCTTGTAGCTGTTGCTGTTCCAGAAGCTATATCAGCATCTCCAGATATAGAAAAATGACTATCAGTTAAAGACATTGAGCTTAATAAAGAATTAGAGCCACTAAATGTAAAAGCTTGATCATCATCAATAACAATATTAAAATTAAATTCAGCTTCATTATTATTATTGTTTTCACTTCCAGCAAAACCAAAAGTTGCATTAGCGCCGCCGCTTTGTGTTATAGCTGTTCCAGCGTAATTAGTGTACGTTATTGTTTTGCTTTGAAAAGTTCCTCTACTTGTGGATGTAGCGTTTACGGTTACACTCTTATTACCAACTCTAGCCACAGTAAAAGGATGTGTTTGTGTTAAAGCTAAAGTAGTTGGGCTAACTGCAGTTAAAGTAAATGTATAAGTAACATCAGCTGTTACAGTTGGAAAAGTAAACAGCAATTCACTAAAGCCATTGCTCGGTATGGTTTTTGTTCCACTATTTGTAGATGCGCTTGTGAAATCTTGAGTAGTAAAATCATAAGTATGAGTGTCACCAGTTCTCGTTACAGTTAATACATATCCAGCACCTACGTCACCATAAGCTTTAAATGTTCTTTTAGTTAAAGTATACCTAGTTGCAGATGTATCAAAGCTATAGCTTTTTATATTATTAGTAGCTACTGGCACAGCTGATGCTACTGCAGATATTGCTATAACATCGTTTAAATCATTTTCTAAAGGTATTATACCATCTACGTTGAAAGTTTTACTATTTAAATTACCGCTACCATCATTAGTTGTAGTAGATGTAATTGAGTAGTTATTAATGTCACCAGTTGTTACAGATATCGTAGGCTCTGTACTAAAAAAGAAGCTTGAGTTAGCTGTTACTGTTTTAGTAAATAAATCTTTTGTTGTGCCAGTTGTGTCTGTAGCTGTATAAGCAACGTTTGACGCAGCTCCACTTGCATTAGTAGTTGTTGTGGTTACAGCACCGGCTAAAGTCTTTGGTGTATCTTTTTCTAAAATAGCTGAACCATCTATGTCTATGGTAAAATCAGTATTAGCATTATATAAGCCAGTATCAGTTAGATCACATGTTACGGTAACAGTATTGTTTGTAGCGTAAGCAGTTCCTGAGTTAGCTAAAACTATACTAGATATTCCTGTTGGAGGCGATGCTGCTGTAAAATCTGAAGCTCTAACTACAAAACCAGTATTAGGCACAATTGTTAATATTTGATTAGAAACACCACTACCTATTTGAGATCCTTTAGCTACAGTTACCTGTGATGAATTAATCGTGCAGTTTACCAATGCCATATTAGTCGTTGTTTTCGTTTATTGTTAATATTACAGTTTGACTATAACCATCACCTGAAGCTACACTTGTTGCTGTACCTATACCTTGAACTGAAAATTCATTTGTATCAAGATTTGAAAGAGTTGTAGCTGTACCTTGTATATAGTTAAACCACTTACCTTCTTTTTCTTTATAATCTTTAATTTGTCCTTCTTGCATGTCTGAAACTATAGAATCAGACCACCAACCTTGTTTTAAATCTTTGTTGAATGGATTATTATCTACATCTGTTGAATCATTAAACACTCTAGCTTGGCTACCTTCGTAGTTTAAAGTTTTAAATGATTTAACTGAGCCAGGTGCGTCGTTAAATATTAGCTTTAGTTTAGACTCATATTGTGTGCCATAAAAGTTATTTCTTGTTTCATTATCATGAACCCATAAATCACCATTTTTAAAAGTGTAGTATTTATTATTTAAACTTACACCATCTTCTTGTAAAAAGCTTTTTCTACTAACCCAAGCATTTGTTGTTTCTTTAAATGAAACCGTATCGTGATTTAAAGTTATATTGTATTCTTTTTTACTTTCGTCATAACTACCTATTATAGTTGTAGAATCTGCTAAATTATCTTTAAAATAATCGTCCATACCATATCTTGATATAGGCTCTAGTCCATCTGCAGATAATCTTAATATAACACCTCTTGCTTTGTCTGAAAAATAAGCTCTATAACCATAAGTAGTATATGATTCCGGATTTAAACTTATACCATATTCACCGGTATAAGGATTTGGTGCGCCTAATACTTTAGATGATACAGTAACTTGCTTGCTACCATCAGCGGTAAATAACAAATCTTTGTTTGTTGGTATTTTAAAACACTTGTCTTCACATAGAACATCTAAGCCACCGTGTCTATGTCTCATTAATTGTATTGATCCATAAACCGGATTAATACTTTGTGTGATGTCGTCAGCTTGAATAAACTGATTTGTATTATTAGTTCCGCTTATAGAATTATACAAACCAGAAAATATAACTTGATTTGTTTTTCTTTCTTCTGCGTAAGGTGTATCTAAAACAGTAGATGCTTTTATACCTTTTGACATTTTAGTAGCGTTAAAATCATCTCTTATTCTATCAGACTCAACACCATTAGCAAAACTAAAACAATTTGAATAATCTAAAGTTTGTTCTGAACCGTGAACAGATTTATCAAAGGCTTGACTTGATTCATAAAATAAATTTAAATCAGGTAAATCACCTTTAGGTTCTGTTTCAAATATAGCGGGATTTTCGCTTGAAAAACCTTTTTCATCACCACCAGCATAAACATCTAAGAACTCTATTTTAGTTGCGTTTGCTTTTGATGTATGGCCATTATCTTCCGGAGCCCAAATTATACTTTTATCTAATTTTAACGTCCATCTTATAACCCTCATACTACCCCATCTACCTATTTTACCATCTTTAAAAGCTCCTTGATGACTTCTTCTCCAACCTCTAACAGTGTAAGTTGTTCCATCGGGATCATCTGAAAATCTAAATTTAGAGTTTACTGTTTCAAGGTTTTTAACTAAGTTTCTATACTGAGGAGATTGTACTGTTTCAAAATTATACCAAAAACTTTGCCAAGCATTACGGTCACTTCCGCCCCACCAGTGAAAAGCTATTTCAATAAAATCGTTACCAGATTGTGCGCCTGCACCAGCAACATCATGTGCGTTGCTATTACTTGTAACTCCTGGTATTATACCACCTCTTTGTTTTACACCACCTGTTACTAGCGTACCGCCAGCATCTTTATAGTGTCTATAGGTAGATCTACAAAGATACCATTCTGCTTTTTTAGTGTCGTTTTCTCCAGCACCACCTGGATAAACGCCTTTACTTGCATTTCTCCAATAGCTTTGGCTTGCTGATTGTGAGTTAGAGTATATAAATGTATTCGAAACAACTCTAACATCATCCGCATTTTCTTGAGACAATATAGCTTGTTCTAAGACACCATCTCTTTCTATTTTTGCAAAAAATCTACCAGCAAATTCTGGTTCTGTTTTTTCTGTTTTTTGTACTATTTCTAAAGATAGACTAGCATCTGTAGCGCTATAGTTACCAGTAAACTCTATATCATCAGTATCAAATTTATCTTCTAATTCAACTTCATAGTAAGAGTTACTATCTAAAGCAATGTATTTTATGTTTGCGATTTCATAAAACCTACTTTGATTACCATCCCCTATAATTCTAAGCTCTAAATTAGACAATTGATGTACGGGTATTATGTTAGATGCAGCGTCATCATCATCATCACCGCCAAATATCTTTTTCCATTTACTTTGTAAAACATGCACAAAACCCATATCTTTTGTTGGAAAACCTGTACCTAAAAATATATTTTCAGTACTAGCATCTACATTCGCAGCATTAAGTGTACCTTTAGAAACTTTATCTATTTTTAAAAATGGTGGAGCTTCATTAGATATTGCTATAACTTTATATCTAGCCTCATCTTCAACAAATCCATCATCATCGTGTTTTTTCTTTAATATTAAAAAAGTTTCAGCTGCTATTTTGTTTCTTTCTGACGAAGGAAAAGCTATCCAAACGTTACCGTCTTCAGCTGGATAGTGTCGATCCATAGCTAAATTATAATATTCGTCTGATGATTCTTTTATAAAGTATTTATATGATTCAGCAAAAGAGGGTATTGCACTTGTTAGTTTAACTTTTAAAACATTATAGTTTATCGCTGATGATTTATCTAATGTAAAAGAACCTGTAGGATCTGTTAGCACTGGCGTTTCTCTACCATACTCATCTCTATAAACAACACCAACTTGATAAGTTCTTAATGATTTTATAGAAGGTTTAGGTGTTCTAACATCAACAACCTCGTTAGGGTTTTGTATTACTGAAACATTAAACTTAACTGATATATCTGCACCACCACTATCTTTTACATTAAAATTTTCAAGATAATTACCATACATAATTCTGTTAGCAGACATGGCCTGTGCTTTAGCTTTTCTAGGTACGTTATCATAAGGTCTTAAGCTTTGTATTGCTGGTAAAACTTTAAATATAACATCTGATGTTATTTCAACCTCACCATTACTACCAGCTGTATACTCAGGATCTGTTGTTTTTATACTCTGTACTGTATATATATTATTGTTAGAACTTTCTTTGTAAAGTATGTCTATTTCTGAAACACCACTTGGAGCAGCTTCTGTAAAACCACCTATTTTTAAAGATCTTAAAGTATTAACCATACCTTTATTAAAACCTTTTTTAGGAGCGTAATCAAAAGCGCCAGGTAAAAAAGCTACAGGACTATATGGTCCAATTGATGAATATTCGTTGTCATCGTATTTGTATCTGTAAGCAAATTGAGGAAACTTAAATTCAAATAAACCCTTTGCTTCAACTAGTTTAACTTTCCAGTCTTGCAAGTTTTCTTCTACATTTTCAGGAACAACATCTAAGTTTACTTTAAACGTGTTAGCACTTATAACTTGAGTAACGCTTAATATAACTTTTTCATCTTCACTTTCGTCTAACAATGTTAACTCAAGTTTATCACCTACTAAAAAGTTTGGTGAACTAGTAAACGTAACATTACCATAATCTCCAGTATCAACAAGATCGAAAGGATCAGATGTTTCTGTGAAAGACTTTTGCAGTAAAGACGTTTCTGTTATACCAGTTCTACTACTAGCTGACATTGTTAATGCCGGTGGTTTTAAAGGTGCTTTTTTAATTACAGTTATTTGATCTTCTGTAAAATTTGAAGAGTTTATTTGTGTGTGAGTGTAGCTCGTATTACTACTATTGTAACCTCTCCAAGTGACTATGTTTATTTTCTTTGGTTCAGTTTTATCGTCTGACCAAAACATCAAGTCATCTATTATATTTATACCAGTTATTTTAAATCTAGTAGAAAAGTTTAAAATACTTAACGTATCTACTAGTATTGGCTTCACAGTGTTTAATGTTTGATCGTATTCAAGTATTAAAGACTTTGTGTCACTAGCTACAAACCAGTATATCATTTCTGTTTTCGGGTGTGCGTAAACACCTATACATTGAGCATTATTACCTAAGTTAGCGAGAGCACTACCATAAGGTCTTCTATTACCAAGAATATTTTGTACAGCTCCAACATCGCTAGCTTCTGAACTAGAAACCTGAATATTCAAAGCATCTCTATACGAACCGTTAGGAACTAACCTTTCGTCAAGATCCTTATTCATAGCACCTTGTCCGAACTGTCTCTTTATTTCTGGCATATTAGTGTTTTATTATTTTAGATTTGTTTCTCATAGTCTGAGTCAACTCTTCTAATTTTAAATTTGATAATCTTAATTTAGCTTTTCTTACAGCAGCAAATCTCTCTTTTTTAAATCTGTTTATTATATACTCAGGTGTATTTATCTTAGATGATAACACAGCGTGAGCAACCCATTTATAAACAGCATCTTCAGCAAGTTTATGTATTCTTATTTCTTCTTCTGTTCCTAAACTATCACTTATATATTTTAAAACAATTGTTTTGCCCGCTATACCACCACTAAAATGTATATAACCAGAGTTATTATCTATATAGTATAATCCATTATGATTAGCATGCTCAGGTGTTATACCGTATCTTCTACCTTCAGCTAATGTAACATCAGCATCTGGTTCATTGTTAAGTTCTTCAGTTGTATCATCACTTGTTGTTGCTTGAAAATTGATCCATTGGTTTGAATCTAATGATTCTAATAAAGTATCATCAGCTCCAAACATATAACTATAATCCTCTCTTTGTAATATAGCGCTAGGATTACTAGTTTTTCTAGCAGGATATATAATTCTTTCAATACCAGCATTGTCTACCCAATAAACTTTAACATAGTTAACATAATCATGAGGTAACATCATTTTTAATGATGGTGGTATTTCTATTTCTTGAGATTTTTCTGATCTTAAAGTATCATAACTTAGTTCAGCTATTGCTCTTTGTATATGAAAAGAAAGATCAGGTACTTTTAATTTATTTATTATTTTACCTTCACCTACGTAATTTATTTGAAAGTTACTTATCAGGTTGTTTATACCAACATACTGATAATTGCCTAATTGTTCAGGCACGTTAACTTGTTCAACTACAATTACAGTATTAGCAGCGGGTGCGCTTGTAAAAGTTAAAACACCAGTTAATGAATTTAAAGAATATGTTGTAGCTAGAACCTGAGATCCAGCTATAAAAACTTTTAGTTGTGTTTCGTTAGCTGGTAAAGGATCAAAAGTTAAGGTGAAAGTCGTAGTTGATCCATCACCAGTGAAACTCTGACTATTGTCGTAATATTGCTGTTGTGTTCCTTCAAATAATGGCATATCTTATCTTTTTTCTGATTGTTCGTTTTTAGCATCTTCTTGAGCTCCATAAGCAGCTACTAACTGATCTTTAATTACAATACCAGCTAAAGCTAATATTTTAACTACTAAATCTGTTTCTTCAGATTCGTGTAATTCAAAATGAGTTGTGTAAGTAGAGTTTGCATTGTATAATGCTTTGTCGTTAACAATTGTAAATCCCCATCTTGCAGTAGCAGGTCTAGCTATATAGTTACATGTAACCGCTGATGTTATACTTGTAGGATAAACTTGTATACTTCTTTCTCGTAATATTTGAGTATTACCAGAGGTTCTTACGTATACGGGTCTTGTTGCTGTTGGTGCTGTTAGTGGAGAGTTTATATATAAGTGTAATTGATTTTGTGATACATTTTCTATTTCACGATAATTACCATCTTTTAAATGATATAACGCACCCATTCTATAGTAGTCTGGAAGTGTACCTACACCTCCTGATGCCATAGTTACATCAGCTCTGAATTTCTCAAAGTGATCTATTTTTTCTTGTAAAATATCTACAGTGTCTGAATAAATTGTTTCATTTATGCTTCCTATTCTATCAAACTGATTAAGATCGTAGAAATATTGCTCAAATATATCCATCTGAGCTTGATTAGCAAGTACATTAAACTCCGCTGGAGTTATGTATCCTCTTTGCTCTTTATTAGCAATGGTTAACACCCTTTGGTATACTGTATTTATATTTACCATATTTTTATTAATTTATAGTAGTAGCCACCTCATAGAGATGACTACCCTATAAAGTGATTATTAATTTAATCTTTTTTCAATTGTTTTGAAGACTTCCATGCCTTCATCAGTTTTAAACCATGCGGCTAACGCTGAGTAAGGATGTTCTTCATGTGGAACTTCAAATAGTTTTCTACCGTTTGATGCCCATTTAAATATCCTTTGATCTTCACTTAGTTTTATTATTTCAGCTTCTGTAGCTTTAATACCTAAGTTTCTTAGCATGATATTATCATCTTTTACTAAATCTAAGAATAGCTTAGGATTTCTTTGAGCCATAATAATAAGATCTCTTCTTATTTCTTTAGTAGTCATTTTACTTACTTCACTACCAACTTCAACTCTTAGAATAGCCTCTGCTTGTTCTATCTCCATATCTTTAGCGTATTTCATCGAATCAACTTGGAATTCTAAATAATCTAATTGATCTTCAGCTATTTCAACTTTATTATATTCTTTAAATAACTTACCGTTTAACGGGTGAAGGTCTAAGAATTTTATTAAGTTTTGTAGTTTGCCTTCTACGTGTAATTTACCATTTCTAAAAGCAATATGTCCTAAAGTTGCTACCCCTCTTTGTTCATCAACAAATGGTGATTTTTGATTAGTAGCATATCTTAATTCTCTATTGTGCCCTTTTTCTTCGTCAAAATAAAGTAAAGGGTTTTTTCTAGTATGTCTAGATGGTATTTTATTTATAATAGGTGTATTATTGCCTTGCAATTCATACAACTTGTCTTTGAATTTGTTCATAATATAATATAATTAAAAAGTTTAAAAAATAAGAGTAACAATTACCCCCGTAATTTTTACGAGGGTAACCATTACAATAATAGTAATCAGTAATTAAGCTTTGAATAACACAAAGTTGTTTGCTGCTTGAACGCATAAACATCTTTCTGATAAAAAGTTAACTACCATTTCATCAGCATCTGACGTGTAATTTCCACCTACAGATCCAGTGATCCAAGATTTCATTTTTCTGTCATCAGCTTCAGAAGATCTGTATCTAACGTGTAAGAAAGGTCTAGAGATATTTTTACCCATAGACTGATCGTATACAGTAGATGTACCAGCAGGTACTAACATTCCTTGAATATCAACTAAGTTTCCTCTAGTAGTTGAATCATTTAAGTATTTCCAGTCAGATTTGTAGAAGTCATAAGAACCTCTTCTGAAACCAGAGAAACCTAAATTTAATGCCATATCTTCCGCGTTGTTGAATACTCCATAAGAAGCACCACCAGCAACGTGAGCGTTTACAGACGCTAGCATATTATCAATTTCTAAAGAAGTGTTTCTATCTAAGAACATCATGTTCTCTTCAATAGCACCTTGCTTGTCTAATTCTTGAAGAATTGAATCAAATTCACTTAAACCAGATTGTGCAACGTATGAACTAGCAGAACCAGCACCACCATCAGCAGCAGCATAGTTAAGTTGTACGTCAAAATCAGTTCCAGTAAATACTAATCCTCTAGAGTTGATAGCTGCAAAAAGACCTTCAGTACCTTGAACATCAGAGATTGCAGATGTAGCAGCAACCTGCTCAGCTTCAATCATAGACATTTCTAGGTAGTCTTCAAATCTTAATCTAGCTTCATGCTCAGATTTTAAATACCATAAGTATCCAGAAGCACCGTTTTCAGAAGTAACTTCAACCCAACCGATCTGTGCAGTGTCAGAACCATTAACTTGGTATCTGTCTCTTAAGATGATTGGTCTGTTAGAAAACTGAGTAAATCCAGCATCTATACTTCCAACGATTCCTGAAGATCCTTTTGGATATTCATTACCGTATACAAAAATCTTAACATCATCTAAATTTGAAAACAAAGTGTCATTAGATAAGTTTGCTTGTGTATAAGGTTGTACAGTAATTTGAATACCATTAGCATTAACTTCGCTAACTCTACACTTTAACGTATTGTTAAGTCTAGCAGTTTCGTTGTTAACAAGAATAATAGTATCAAATTTTTGAATCAAGTGACCAGTAGGTACTGTAATAGTATTAGCAGCAGCACCGATTATCTGTACCGTGTTTGCTCCAGATTCTAATGAATCATATGCGATGTGTAATCTTCCTTGTTCAGACCAAATAACTTGATCAGAAGCAAGAGGCATTTCAGCTCCTACCATTTTTAAGAAGCCAGATACAGTTCTTTTTCCGTATCTTTCTACTTCTTTTTCATAAATTTCTGGTAAAAATTGTTGTGCGAATGTACCACCACCTGATGCAGAGTCGAAGCTCAAATAATTGTCTCCCCAAAGTGATTGGGTTGGACGAGGTGTCAAGTGCTGTAATTCAGCGCCTTGAGCGGGGTTAATAAAAGCCATAATTTTTAAATTTTAAATTATTAATGAAAGTTTAACTTATTTTATTGGCATTTCGGCCGATCTTTACTTTGAAGTCGTTAGATGAATTTCCACTAACAGCTCTAACTTTCATACCACCAGATTGAATAACATTTCCATGCGTTTGATTAGGTGACATATCAACATTTTTTGCTTTAGCCATACTATCCTTGATAGCATCTGCTTTGCCTTGTTGATAGAAGTGATTAGCTACAAGATCTGGATTCATTGCGGTGAATAATGATTTGTGATAACCCTTAGCATCTTTCATTGCAAAAGTTTGACTGTCAGTAAACTTATTGACAAAATTTCCAATGTCCGATTGAGTTTCTTTAACCTTATCCGCCTCTTTGATATTAAGTCTAAATCTTTTTTCACCAACTTTATATTCAAAACCTTTGAATTCATTAGTGAAAACGTCATTTGTCTTCTTATTGAAGATTGACTTATTTTTCTCAGTAATCTTAGCTTCTTCATTGTATCGATTAAAGAAGTCTACAGCTTTCTTTTGTTCAGGCGCTAACCTGTTTCCAGCTTTGACTTCAGCATAATATTTAGACTTTAAGCCGTCTAAGTGGCTTTTGGCATTCGCAACTTGCTCTTTTAATGCCAGTTTTTTTCTTTTAATATCTTTTGGGTCGTCAATTTCTTCGTCAAAAGAATATAAATCTTCCATAACGAATACCCTTTCATCATCTGTTAGATGAGGTTTTGTTTGTTTAAAGAACTCATGTAGCAGTTCGTGATCACTTAGATTATCATACTCTTGATTTAATTTTACATAATCATTTAGTGTACCGCCTGTTTCATTCATAAACTCAACTACCTTTTTTATATTCTCTGGTAGTGGTTCTCCGGTCTCTTGAGCTTCAGCAACAGCTTCTTCAACTGCTTCTTGAACTTCTTCAACTTTTTCTTCAACCTCTATTTCAGTTATTTCTTCAACAACTGGGGTTTCTTCAACGACCTCTTCTTTAACCTCTTCAACAACCTCTTTAACAGGTTCTTCCTTAGGTTCTTCTTTAGGTTCTTGTTTAGAAAAATCTACTTTAGCAATATCTTTTGATTCTTCTTGCTTTTTAGTATATTTATCTAAATTAACTTTAATAGTACCGTCATCTTTTATTTCGTTAACGGGTTTTTCTTCTTTTACCTCCTGCTGATCTACAACAGGCTGTGTTTTAGCTTCAGTAATTTCTTCAACTACTTCGGCTTTCTTTTTTCTAGCCATAATAAAATATTATATAATTATTTAAAAATTTATCTTGGGTCAAATTGGTTTAAACCCATACCACCACCTAATATATCATTACCTGAAGATTCAAAGTTTTTAGGTGGTTTTGCATTATTTCTTTGATCTATTAATTCAGATTGTTGAGTCGCTTGAATTTTTGTTCTTTCGTCCTTGCGATTTTCTTTATTATCTTCTCTAGCTTTAAACGTATCAGCTTCCATTTTCTTTAACTGCATGTTTAATTGAAACTCATGATTCATAAGTTCTTTTTTCATTTGAGCTTCAGCTTGTAGCTTTTGTAATTCTAATTCAGCTTTACCTTGCTCTAACTGTAATTGATTTTGAGTAATAGCTTGGTTTTTTTGTACCTCAGCTTGCGCGGCCATTTGTTGAGCTTCACCATTAGCTTGAGCTTGAGCTTGTATATTTTGTTGCTGAATCATTTGATCTTGTTCAGCTTTCTTTTTTCTTTTAAGCTTTAGTAATTGATTAGCTAATTTAATATTTTTAATATCTCTTATATCAATTGCATCTTCAAGATTTATACCAGACTGTTGTAAAGCTTGTTGTATGTTATTTTCTAACATTGCTTTTTCTTCTTCATCAGGTGTTAGCTCTATGAATATACCAAAATCATATAAATGTAAATTACCCATTTCAGTTAAAGTAGCAACATTGTGTCTACCTAATTTTTGAATAAAAGCTTCTTTAGTTGGTGAGTACTCTATAATATCAGATATTCTTAATGATAAACACTCAGCTAACTCAGAAGTTAAAAACAAACCAGCTTGTAATATATGTCTTGTTGCTGTATTACTATTTGCAGCAGCTAATTTTTGTACACCAACTAATGTTTTAGCATCTGGCATACTACCATCTCTAGCTTCATTTAAACCGGTTACATCTCTTATCATTTGTAAGTAGTAGTTGTAAGTTTGTATCAAACTTTGTAATTTACCACCGCCAGATCCTGATTGTATTTCTTGAATAGGTACTTTACCTGGATTCATATCACCGTCACTAGTCATTGATCTACCTATAATAGAACCAGTTTGGAAAAACATATTTAATGCCTCTTGTGGGTTATAATTTGTTCCGTTACCTAAATCTATCTCAGCTAAACCATCAGCATCTAAATATATACCATCTGGCACCATCCTAGACATCACCTGTTGTATTTTAAGGTGTGTTAGTTGAATCATATCAGCAAATGTGGTTATTCTACTTACTAAAGATTCTATCTTCCCCTTATACATCCTAGGAGCAACAATACTATAATTAAGTTTTACCTTAGTATAGTCACTTTTAGGTCTCATCATGTTGCTAGCTAAGCCCCATTTTAATATTTTCTTAGTACCTAAAACCATAGCACCTTCAAACAAAACTTCTATTTGTTTTGATAACTTACCAAATCTAGATTCTATAGCATCCATTTCACCTGGTAAAAAATCACCATCTTTAGCTATAACTTTAGAAGCTCCAGTTGCTGTAACCTTAGTTTTATAAACCTGGTTCATGTAAGTTTTATAGTTAAAGTATAATATTTGAACCTGATTTTGATCTATGTTATTTGAATCACTAAAGCTTTTATTATAAAAACCATTTGATTGATAACCTTGCTTGTTCATTTCCTTTAGCTCTTGTTCTGTAAGATTTGGAAATTCTTTTACTAGTTCGTTTATTGGTATTGTTTTAATCTCACCAAAATAATATATATCTTCAAAGTAAGGGTCTTCAGTGTATGAATAAACTATATTAGCTGGATCCACATACTCTACTTTAACACCTTCTGATTTATTAAAAGTATTTTTAACGCATCCTATACCTAGAACAGTTAAATCATAATTTACTTTTTTACGTGTTAACTCATATCTATTACCTTCTAGTAACACGTTTATAGCTTGTTCTTCAGCTATTTCAACAGCTTGTTTATAACCAAGTTGCATGTGTAACTCTAGTTCTTCTTTATTTTCAGGTAAGTTTTCCACTTCACTACCCATTAGATTAACACCAAAAGCTTCAGAAGCAAACTCATTTAGCTCTTGTGTTTTCATATCAGCTAATATCTGATCCATATATGCTGTTCTTTTTTCAACACCATAAGGATCTTGTGTGTAAGCTTTAATATCAAATGTTCTTTCTGATATACCATTAACTACTATATCTACAAATTTAGGTATAATAGGTACTGGTTTCCAGTCTAGGTTAAGGTAAGATAAATCACCGTTAATAGATAATTCATCTTTATATTTTTGTATTGATTGCTCTCCCCTTGCATAAAGTCTAAGCTTATGGAAGTTGTTTTGATTACTAGCAAATCTATTTGTACCAGAATCTTTTTTAAACCATTCGCTCTCAATAGCTTTACCAACTTTCAAACCGTAATCAGTAGATAGTTTCTCTCCGTCGCTAACGACTTGACTAGGGAAATAATTGCTCGTGTAAGACTCAGCCATATTATTGTTTTATTAATTTTGAATGATAGCCTTTGTTTTTATATTTAGCTATACTTATATTTATTTTTTCTTTTTGAATATTTGATTTAGGACTATACAAATGTCTATTACAAGCCATAACAGCTAGGCCACTACTTATAGCGGCATCAAACTTTGTTCTTCTGTTTATATCAAACCCAGCCCAATCATTTAAAGTTTCATTAAAAGGCATATGACCGTTAGTACCATCATCTTTAGCTCCAACATGATCTTGTATATACATTTCAATTGCTGCAGCATGCGCTTGTTTAATATCTTCACTTGAGTTTGGTATACCACCTACTTCTTTTTCAGCTATAGATAACTTGTTCCAAACTCTATCAGGTCTATTCATTGAATAACCTCTGTAACCTCTTCTTTTTAAATAATACAATAACCTAGGTTTGTTGTTTTCAGCAAGAAGTGGCATACCATAGAATACTAATGACATTAATACATCTTCAAAAAACATCTCTGCAGTTTGTGGTCTTGCAACGTATTCTAAGAAAAATTGATTAGGAGGTGCATCCTCCATGCTAAACTTAGTTAAACCGTGCAAAGCACCTTTAGATCCTTTACCATCAACTGTACCAGATATATCATAAGAGTCACATCCAAATGCTCCAATATGTTCATTTCCAGGTGTTTTATAACCGTTTTTAATTCTTTGTTTGTTTTGTAAATGTGCTGGTGGAACCCAAGATATATTAAATCTACCTTGTTGGCTTGGATAAAACATTACTGTTGTATCTTTTATTCCTCCAACCCACTGAAAGTTGCCTCTTGTATTAGATATACCTTCATTAATATCTATTTGTTCGTATATTTTAACTAAATTAAATATACTATTTTTAGTTTCATCTCTGAAAGCGTGTTCTTCAGTACGTGGAAACTGTCTGTAAAATTCATTTAAAGCATCTTGGTCATTTCTTAATCCATCTGCTTCGTTTTGCCAATGATCTATTACACCTACGTCAATATAGTCGCCAAACGGGCCTTTAACTTCTTCTTGCGGTGTCTCGAATACAGGTATTCCATAAGAATCAATGAATCCTTCGTAGTTCCATTCCATAGGTATGAACAAACTATAGAGGCCTGAGCTTGTCTGTCCATTGCGGTTTCTTTTTGTAACGTCTGAATCATTATAAAGTTTCTTAAAGTTATCTCCTCCTTTGTCTAAAGCGTTTGATGTTGATCCCATCATGCACTTACCAATAATTCTACTACCTAGTCTTAGTGTAGTTTTTGTTACACGCCAATTGTTTAATATATTATTTGGCCTTTCCCATTTACCACTTTCATCATGCACTAGTAGTTTTAATTTTTCACCATCATAACTATTGTCTCCTGTGTTTTTCCAATCAATAGTAGTATCTAATCCAGCTAACTCTTCAGCTTTACCTTCTGTTATTGTAATATTACGTCTGGTTAATTTACTTGCTGGAACTCTGTAAGCCAGTTCTGTTTTTGGCCTGTCCATACCGTCTTGTATTGGTTTAAAAAAGAACGGATAGTTAACTGATATTGGAACGACTTTGTCAGTAAACATTTTTTTAGCGTCAGGTCCTGACTTAGACAATATACCTAGTCTTGCATCTGAACTAATTGTGGCAAGGTTAACAGTTTCGCCTGATGCCATGAATGAAAAACCAGACCGTCTGTTTTTGAGGTAGCACATGCCATAACATCTGGTATCTGCTTTGCAAGCTTCCCAGAAAATGTAGAATAATCTATTTGCTTCTCTAAAGTCTGGGTTCCCAACATCAATTTTACTCCACTGTAAGTACATGTAATGAGTGCCAGTAATGTAAGTAGGAACATCTTTGTTATAGAACCAAAAACCTTGTTCTCTTTTTTTAAACTCACCTTCTATGTAATCTATGTATTTATTTTTAAACTCATGAGGATACTCACGCCAATCAAAAATAGTTTTTATTCTTTTTAGTTCTTTTGAATACTCAGTTACTTCCCAAGAATTACTATCAAACTTTTTTATTGTTTTAGGTGTTTTTGGTAAAGCTATGTTTAAATTTTGTATGCTATACACATCACCGATCTGACCAGTCTTACTTATAACAACTACATCATGTTCTTTGTTATAGCCATATTCCCACTTTTTTAATTTATTTAACCTTTTAATAGTGTTATGCTTAATAGGCTCAATAACTTTATATAAAGTTTGATTATACATTACTTAGATCTTCTTTCAGCAAAGCCACTAAAAGTATCTACTTTAACGTCTTCACTAGGTTTTCCATCTAACATATCTTGTTCTTGCTGTATTCTATTTAATATTTCAAAAGCATCGAATATAGCTAGTTTTTTAGTAGCTGCAGCGTTTTTTAATCTATCAGCAGATATATCATCATCTGAATCGACTATAGCTTCTTTAGCAACTTGAACTAGCTCATCAACAGCTTTATACCCAGCTTGGATTATACTCTGTTTCTTTTCCTTGATATTCATATTTAATTGTAATTGCTTTAGTTAAAACTCTATATAGACGCTCTCCGTTTATTATAAACTCATATTCACTACGAGGTACGAAACCAACCAAATCACCTTCTTTTAAACTGCTAAGATAGTCATGTTTATTAGTATATTTTAATATACCAATAAGAGGTTGTTCTTTGTCTAAACTATAATCATCTAATGACTTTATAGGTTTTATAAAACAATAATCATCTATTGACTTCCAATGATTGTTACTTTTATATAAATATAATTGATCTTGTTGTACGAAATATTGGTTTTCTTTAAAATAACCTTTACTGTCTTGCTCAACTCCTCTTATGTCTTTCCACCTTCTAAAAACATTGTGATGAACTATAACCTCATCTCCAGGTTTTATATCTGTATCTATACCTTTTGGCACAGATAAAACTATAGCGTTTCTGTTTACGTTTTGATGTGTAAAATTCTCAGTATTAGTTATAAGCTCTTTGTCGCCTATTTTCTTTATATTGTTATATCTTGATTCTACTGGTTTTACTATAAAATAGTACAAACCTCTCATCAATACTCTAAATTAAATTCTACAGCTATAGCCATATTTTTATTAAATTCTTTCCAAGGTAAAATTTCGTTTACTTTTTTAATAAATATAGTATACTTATCATCATCTTCAACTATGCAGTCTATAGTATGACCGCCATACACATCCTGACCTACAGAATAATGCATGGCTTCATTTTTATAATCTTTACCTATACTAATTTTTCTTATCAATTTCATCTTGCTCAGGTTTAATAGATCCGTCTTGTACATTGACAGATACTTTACCATATTTATCTTCAAGCTCTAATTGAACTTTATTAAGTTCACTTTGAAAACGTTTTAAATTAGATATTGCATCGAACTTCTGTGTCTCTAAACCACCTATTTGCATTTGACAGTTATTAATAAGTCTAACTATATCTTGTATAGATTTTAATTCTTTTTCAGTTAATTTATCATTTTTAGGTTTTAAATCAACTAAGTTTTTTTTCTTGTTTGCCATTTTATTTTATTTAATTTTAATTCACTTCTTTATTATTACTCAATTGTCACACTTTTTACTTCTTTGCTTTAACATCAGCTATGTACCAATCTTTGTACTTATCTCTTTTTTCACATATGTACTCTATGTATTTGTCAACTTTCTTTTTCCAGTCTTTATCTACTTCCGGGTTTATTATACCAGACTTGTAACTAGAGAAAGTTTTATTTACGTATTTAACTATGTTATCTTGATTATGATATAAATAACTATTTACGCAATAAAAAGAACCTCTTTGTATATCGTTCCATACGTCTACAGGTTCTATAAACTTACCTAATACACCAGCAAATAAAGGACTTTCACTTATGTGAGTTGAATAAACACCTTTAGCTTTTTGCATATAGTAATACATATCTACATTTTTAGGAAGAATATTTTCTTCACCAAAAAAATCTTTTAATTCACCAATTATCTGGTGTGTTGTTATAGGATGTGGTTTAAATAAAACATTATTACCGTGTTTATTTACGATATGTTTTAACTTATTTAAACATACATTTTCCCTAAGTTTATTAGATCCTGGTAAAACTATTAAATAGTCTTTAGCAGGAAATCTATCTAAATCTTCTTGTCTATGCTTGTATTTATTAGCGTTGCTATCAACAACTTTTTTTACTAACCAAGAAGAGTAATCTACTATTTCACTTTCTTTATCGTTCCAAGCGTCAATCATTTGCTCGTTACGCATTTTAAAGTTTAAAGGTTGTAGATAAAAACTACCTGCATACTCTGTGTAAGCCATTGTTTTAAAGTAAGGCATTTCTTCTGCCATTACATCATAACTGTGCTCTAAGCCATTTTCTTGGCACTTTCTAATGACATATCCTTCAACTTGTTCTAAGTCATAAAGACTGTCAGCTTTTTT
>ERZ651776.1383-NODE-1383-length-29204-cov-3.776839_pt1 | contig 29204 bp, 31 predicted proteins | sample MGYA00514761_ERZ651776 | MGnify/ENA metagenome assembly ERZ651776
GATAATGTAGGGAACCTGGTAATTGATTTCACAGTTGTATTTCCAGAAACATTAAAAACCGAACAGATTGAAAAAATACGCGAGCAACTATAAAATTATTATAACTGCCAGGCGTTTTAATATGAATATATATATATAAATATGACTTCGGTTAAAAATGGTTCTAGAAGCGAAACTAATGGGTGGATACGGATTAATATACGCGGTGGTCCTTATGAACGAGGATATGCGAATGGTTATTTAGTTGCTGCCGAATTAAAGAGTATGTTTAGAATTCTTGATTTCAGTCTTATGGACACATATGGTTTCTCTCGCGAATTCTTTTCAGAAGTAATAGCCGAGTTATACGGAACAAAAATAAAAAATAACTACCCCGAATTTTACGAGGAGATTCGCGGTATTAAGGAGGGAGCAAACGCACGTGGCACCAAAATATCAATGGACGATATTTTGATGTGGAATTGTAGTTACAGTATTCCATATATTGCCGATTATATACCGCGTCTTGTAGTTGATAATGAAAAGCTTAATAAAAAGTATGGGCATATGTTTGCTGGTGATAAGGCGAGCGAAGTAAAAACAATTGATTATGCTATGAAAATGGATAAATGTACTGGGTTTATTGCGGTAGGCGATTACACCAAGGATGGAAAGATAGTTTGTGCTCACAATACGTTTGATTTCTTTGTTGAAGCGCAGTATTGTAATATAATCGTAGAGGTCAAGCCCACAAAAGGCCATTCGTTTATTATGCAGTCACCTCCCGGACACATTGCCAGCGGAACCGACTATTTCGTAAATAGTAACGGATTAATATGTACAGAGACAACGTTGGGTGGATTTAACGTATTTGAACTGAACGACCCTATTTGCTGTCGCATACGCAATGTGGTTCAATACGCTGATTCGCTAGATGATTGTGTTGATATGCTCACCAAAAACAATGGCGGTGACTATGCTAACTCGTGGTTATTTGGTGATACTAAAACAAATACTATTATGCGCGTTGAATTAGGACTTAAATTCGTAAAGGTTGAGAAGAAGAAGAACGGATACTTTGTCGGTTTTAATGGTGCGACTGACGATCGTATAAGAAATATTGAATGTAAGAATACTGGGTTTGATGACATTCGCCGCCATCAAGGTGCAAGACGCGTTCGACTTACACAGTTGATGAAGCAACATAAAGGAAAGATAGACATTGATATTGGACAACAAATACTGGCCGACCATTACGACGTCTACCTTAACCGCATTAATCCTAGTTCCAGAACATGCTGTAGTCATTATGAGCGCGACAACCGCGAATATATGTCGCAGTCGGATAGACCCAAACCGTTCCAGCCCTTAGGTGCACTCGATGGCATAGTAACGGACACAACACTCGCAAAGAAAATGGGATTTTCGGCGCGATGGGGGTCTTCGTGTGGTGAGGCGTTTGTAGCCAAAGATTTCTTAGAGAGACATGCGCAATGGGACCACCTAGCACCGTATATGCCTGATAGACCATCACAGCCATGGACCACGTTTTCGGTTAAGCGAGCCAAGCAAAAACGTAGCAGAAATAAGAGCGGTAAGACAGGTAATAACTCAACCAGACGCAAACGTTAAATATAGCGGTTAAATCTAATATTAATCCATATAAAAATAATCTACCTATCTAAATAGTATGAATAATAAGTTAAAATTTGTGTTCTTGATTGTAATAGTAATATTTGGTATTGTAGGTAAAACATTTTTTTTGTGAATAAACAAATACACTAATTAAATAGTATAAATATAATTGTAATCATATTTAGTATATGACTACAATAAAGCGGATAAAAGCCGATTTAAATGAGATGTTACTCACACCTCCGGAAAATTGTTCGGCCGGTCCAGCCACAGATAATTTGTATGAATGGCAGGCAACAATCATAGGTCCGGAGGGCAGTCCTTATCACAATGGCGTTTTTTATCTGAAAATTGTGTTTCCATCTGATTATCCATTTAAACCACCACGCGTTTCGTTCTTGACTAAAATATACCATTGTAACGTTAGTAGTAGTGGTGCAATTTGTCTTGATATATTGAAGGACCAATGGAGCCCAGCATTATCGGTAAGTAAGGTTTTGCTTAGCATATGTTCGCTAATGACCGACCCAAATCCCGACGATCCGCTAGTATCTAGTATTGCAGATTTATTTAAAACGAATAAAACAAAACATGATGAGAACGCATTAGCATATACTCTAACACACGCGTCAGATGTTTTAACTGATTCTTTTGGTGGGAATAGTAGAATCCACAATGTATAAAGAATTCTCTGTTACAATAATGTATTCGGTCTCAACTTTGAAAATTTTAGAAATAGGCGAGGTGTACTCGTCTTCGCTTTTCACGAGAAGCTTCTCGCCATCCTCCTTTACACCAATGAGAACATTCTTATCGTGCGAATTAGTCCAATAGTCCATCATAATGGGACGATCTTCCACAATGGCTATTTTAACGGCGTGTTGTAAGCAGGTATTGCTCGGAGCTGAGTAATTTGTTTCAGAAGTCATTTATATACTATTTTATTTAAAAGCTTTAAATACTTATATAAACAAAAAATATGTTTATATAAATTTATGAAAATTAACCATTAAATATACCATTAAATATACTATTAAATATACTATTAATTATTGTATTATCCAGTTTTAATAATTATTGTTTTTTTTCTACTTTGTTTATTTGCGATTGGTTTTGTACACTGTAACCCATCCATATTTGGTATATTAATTTCGTTAAATTCAGTCTCCAACATGTTTCTAACAAACAAGTATATATTATCAAGAATCTCTTCTGTGCATTTACCTACAATTAATACACTACCTGTTCTAAATATCATAAATGATACTTTTGTAAAGGAGTTTGAAATCGGTTTTTTTCCGGTCTGTATATCTATACTGGAATCGTAATAAAATTCACACTGAATACCTGGATATGAGCAAGGGTCATAGGAACTATTAATGTTGTATTTTGACTTAATAATATCAAAGAGTCGTTCTCTGTCTATAAAATAGCCACATTTAAAGTTGGAGTTAATTAGAACGGTTTCGGTCTTTGTATTGTCATATGTTAGATCGTCTGATACATATTTTTTAATTGTCTCTACAAGAATGTCTAGTGTTTGTATTAGCAAGTCGTCGTTTTGAATTCCAGGAATTTCCAGTTTTCCAGTATTAAATATTTTAACGTGTATCTCTTTAAATTTACCATTAAATTTAATGCGAATAATAAGAACAAAACAATTGTAAAAGGCTCCCTTCTTTTTACAACGGTAACTGATAATATCTTTTTTAGACAACCCAACGCTAATTTTTCTCACATCTTTGTACTTAATGCGTCCGTCGGCATTTACAATTCTCTGAATAATATGTTCATCTACATAATTATGTCTAGTTTTCTCTCCGGTTATCTTTTTCTGTAGCTCGTTGAAATCGTCCTCGTTATGAGAGTTTAATTTCATCTGCTTCTTTATAACCCCTTCCTGTGGAATATGATAGTCGTGAACCGGTATTTTCCAGAATACATTATTGATGTCTATTGGCTGCGACAAATAGGATATTTTAGTCTTTGTTGAAATATATAAATCTGAAGATTTGGGAGCTGTCTGAGTAACATCATTATCTGTATTTTTTTGTGCGATGTCATATGTTCCGTCACAAAAGTCACTCCACGCTGTGTTAATGTCCATCATTCTATTATAATTGTTTATATATTCTTTAAGTATATCTAATTCAATTATTTAACATATAAATAATATCCTATTTAGAGAATTGCTACGACGATAAAATTTCGTGCAATCTGTATGTAAAATACGTAATTAAATATTTATTATTATTACTTGAAATGTGAATGATAAACTCACTACATTTCAATAATTCATTACTGACGCGTCCTATTTCGTATCTCACTATATAATTGAAGTAATCTTTTATAAGATTTTTTTCGTCAATATTATAAGTTTTAATAATATGGTTTATAAAATCAGAAATAAATGTAACTTCTGTTTCAGAATCTACAAATAACTTAGTCAGTTCACTCCATACCTTGTTGTCTATAACATTATTAGATAGCTTATTATTGTTATTGGATTGCATATAGTTAATCATACTTCTTATATCTGATTTGTATAGCTGTTGGATAGATATTAGTATATTATCCGAGAAATGGAGATTTTCTTTATCATTTATATTTTTTAGAAATTTGATAATATCTGTTTGAGGGAGCTGATTGAATCGGAGACGCATAAACTCGTTTTGTAAAGATTCATCAATTCTGGTTATGTAATTACATATGAGACAAAAACGCACATTATTATTAATACTTCGTAATAAGTATTTTAGTGCCTGTTGTGCATTCTTGGTCATATAATCGACCTCGTCTAATATAACAAGTTTTGTTCCCGAGACAAATAGATTTTTTGAATTTACGAATTGGTTAATCTGATTACGTATAATATCAATCCCGCGTTCATCAGATGCGTTAAGATGAATAGTAAGGCTTTTATTATTCTGGTTGTGTTTGCCGTGGAATTTATTAACCAAATTTATAATAGTTGTAGTTTTTCCTGTTCCTGGAGGACCATATAGCAGTAAATTTGGAAAACTATTAGAATTAAGAATATTGTTCAGTATTTTTTTATTAATATCATCTAATACGATATCATCGAAATTAGTTGGTCTATATTTTTCAACCCATGGTTTTTGTGATTCATTCATATAATACAATAATTATCATATATTTAATACAAAAATGAAATAGAAATATAAAAATAGAACTATAAGCACTGAAATAGATATGACGGAATATGGATATCTAGAAATGTTTATAGGCCCTATGTGGTCGGGTAAAACAAGCGAATTGTTAAAAATACATAAGCGATATACTTTCTGCGAACAGCCGATTATTTCAATAAATTATATTGATGATACTAGGTATGGTGAAAATATAATATCATCTCATGATCAGATAAAAATCCCTTGTAAATCTGTAAAGAAGTTGAGCGATTTCTCAGACATTCAATATGGTTGTTCAACTCCCGAATTCAAGACAGCCATGATAATATTGATAAACGAGGCACAGTTTTTCGAGGATATAGTCGGGTGGGTAAAATGCGCGGTGGAGAGACATCATAAAAAAATATATTTGTGTGGATTGGATGGAGATTATAAACGCGAAAAATTCGGGGATCTTCTGGAACTCATTCCCTTTTGTGATAAAATAACGAAACTACAATCTATATGTGGGGTATGCAAGAAAAAAGACGCCATTTTCACGAAGCGACTTGTAGATGACGACAAACAGGAAATTATTGGATGTGAAAATTATCTTCCTGTTTGTAGAATGTGTTACAATGTATAAATTATATCATTTATTAAAAGTATTTAAATTAAAATAACTACTTTATGAATATGCCAAATAAAACTGATGAGGTGAAGGTTCCGAAGAAGCGCGGCCGAAAACCGAAAGGTGGCAAGCTTATAAAAAAACCAGAAAACCCAACCGATGTTATCGTACCGGAACCAAATATCATATTACATTTAAAATGTGGAGTTAAAGATTTAAAAACGAAACATACCGAAAAAGAAAATGTAGGCGCCTTTCAATTTGAAAAAAATACGGAAATACCTTATCAAATAATAAACAATAAAAATAAAAAATCACAAAATAACGATGATGGAGACGAACAAAAAAAAGTTTGGAAAAAACTAAACGAACTAGCGGTAAATCTCCACAATAATAACATATCTGATAAACGATCTGCGTGTTTTTGGTGTACTTATGATTTCGATAATCCTCCTATTTATATACCGCGTTATGAGTTAAATAATTCATATCATTGCTATGGGTGTTTTTGTAGCCCTGAATGTGCGGTATCTTATCTATTCAATGAACACATAGACGTATCCACGCGTATAGAGAGATACAGTTTATTAAACCACATATATTGTAAAATCTATGATTACAATAAAAATATTAAACCTGCACCAAACCCACACTATTTACTGGACAAATTTTACGGTAACTTGACAATTCAAGAGTATAGAAAATTGTTAAAAAACGAGCGTCTTCTATTGATCGTTGATAAACCATTAACAAGAATATTACCAGAACTACATGAGGATAATGACGACTTCCTACTGAATCAGCAGAGTATTCCATCATCAAATAAATTTACACTTCGCAAAACTAAAGCTCCCACCAAAAAAGAAATTTTAACGGAGAATTTTAACATAACAAGTTAGTTCAATAAATTATTATAATAAATTTATTGAGCATAGTTCTTACTCTTCAATTTTAGTATTTACTTTTGAAACCAGATTTTGTTTTGCAATATCTCTCTGTCTTATGTATTCGTCTCGCATAAGCTGTTTTTTTTCCTCTTCCTCCTTGTTTTTCCTATACCGCCACGATGCGGTGTCCATCATTCCGCGTATTTCTCCGTATATTTGCTGATTGACGCTTTTAACAATAGTATCATTATCTTCATTGACTACTTTATTAGGATTCATAAACTCGCGCACGACAGCCATCACATCATATTTATATAATTCAAGCTTTTCATCGGCAACTGATTCGCTATAATCTGTCTGCCTCATTACTATATTTCGCATGTTTATTTTATGATGTATCGGAATCTCAAGCGATGTTGGGTTGGAGTCTTGTTTAATAGAGGCCATATACTTTAGAATATATAATTATTTAAATGATATTAAACGAATACCATATCTTAATATAGATGGATAGCGAACTGAGCATTGATGAAATTGTCACGGCACTTCATTTTAGTCTAGAAGAAACCCTTAAAATATCACTAGGTCCTTTCGTTGATAAATTTAATTCTTCACGAAACCAATTTAACGTAGTTTCCGATTTACTAAAACAGTTACCAGAATATAAGGAAATTATTAAGCATAATGTGATGCTTGCCGAAGAGAACCGAATTCTAAAAGAATATATTAGAAAGCAAAATACAAAAAACAATACCACAAATCGTATTAAACTTGAAATAAGCGAGAAGGATGATGATGAGGAGGAAGAGTTAGACGATGGGGAAGAGGTAGTAGAGGTAGACGATGAGGAGGAAGAAGTAGAGGAAGTAGACGATGAGAAAGAGGAGGAAGAACTAGAGGTAGTAGAGGTAGACGATGAGAAAGAGGAGGAAGAAGTAGAGGTAGACGATGAGGAAGAGGAGGAAGAAGTAGAGGTAGTAGAGGTAGTAGAGGTAGACGATGAGAAAGAGGAGGAAGAAGTAGAGGTAGACGATGAGGAAGAAGTAGAGGAGGATGACGATGAAATTAGTAATAACGATGTATCACAGACACCGCGTTCAGTAGTAAATACAAATGAAGAGAATGAAGACGAAGACGAAGAGGAGGAGGGTTTAATTGAAGTAGTAATATCTGGTAAAGATTATTTCGCGGATAATGACGAAGATGGAGATATTTACGAAAAAATAAGCGATGACGAGCCAGGAGACGAGCCAATCGGTATCTTTAAGGAGGGGGTTGCAACATTCTTTTAATATTTATTAATTATATATGATACTTGATAAACTATGTATGCCGGCAATATTATATATTGGATTTACGCTAACTCATATAACAATTGATTTATTTAATAAATTATATAATACAGCTATATTGAAATTTGTACTGATGATTATTTTTACTACGATGTTAGATTTATTATGTAAATCTGGATTAACCGTATTATCATGGATAATCGTATTTATGCCTTTTATTTTATTAACCGCAATAACAATATTATTATTATATTCACTCGGACTTTCACCAGATCAAGGATTTCTAAAATACGAAATATTAAATGGTAACGATGTAAATCCAGAGGATAACGATGTAAATCCAGAGGATAACGATGTAAATCCAGAGGATAACGATGTAAATCCAGCGGATAACGATGTAAATCAAGAGGAAGAGGCAGAATTAACTACCAGCGTTCTGGTTGAAAATATGTTTAATATGTAAGCTATTTAAATACGTTTTGTTATTTAACATTATGAACTATATTATTAGCGCTTGGAGTGTGTTTATTTTTTGGAGTTGTTATCTTAATGACAATTGTAGGAGTATGATTGTTGGTAAAATTGAGTGGCTATCTAAACAAGATCCACGCATTGAACGTTTATTTCAGCTTTTATTTTGGTATATCATGAAAGTATCAACAATTACAAAAAAAAAATATAAATTGCTAACTGCCAATATTAACGAATATATTATAGAACCTTGGCTGGAAATTAATTTTCCTGAATACGAACCAGAAGATGTGTTTTTTATTAAAAATGGAAAAATAATAGACAGAATTGCGTTTATGTATATAAACGAGTGTAATACCAAGTCCGATATGATATTGTATGAGTGGACAATGCCTGATGAGAATAAATACGATCACGCAATATTGCGATTTAATACTGCATCCGAAGTATCAGATAACTTTAAAATGAGCAAGGTTAATTTGTTGGCGATTCAAATAACAATTATGCATGAAAATAATACCGAAACAATTCATTCAATTGATTTCCAGAAAGATAACTACTATATTGAAAACAACATATTATTTGACCAGATATTTATTAACTATTGGTGTAAGGAGAAATTACATATTGATAACGTAACAAAGTATGAAGTAAGTTTCTTAGACAATGATATGACACTGAATATAATAAAACCAACGGAATATATTATAATTGGACAAAATGATTTTGAAGTTGTTACATTATAAATGATATATTAAACGTAAATAAATGATATAAAAATTATATTTAATATCATATATAATGGAGAAATCCATGGTAAATGTGGTATCCTCTGCGGACAATGATGTTTCAACGTTTCATAAGCTTAATGATAGTTGGACATTGTGGGCGCATCTGCCACACGATACCGAATGGAATTTAAATAGTTACAAGGAAATAATGACATTTAATACCGTAGAAGAAGCATTAACTTTATATGAAACCCTTCCGGATAAAATGATAAAGAATTGTATGTTGTTTTTAATGAGAAAAGGAATAACACCAATATGGGAAGATGAGAAAAACCGAAAAGGGGGGTGTTTTTCATATAAAATACCAAATAGACTTATAGTAACTACATGGAAACAAGCGTCATATTCTCTTGTAGGCGAAACATTTACAAATGATTCATCTTTAAGAAAAGATATTAATGGTATGACTATATCTCCAAAAAAGAATTTTTGCATTATTAAAATATGGATTGCAACATGTAATAACCAAAATCCAAGCAAAATAAATACAGTAGCTAGTATTAATTCGCAGGGGTGTTTATTTAAAAAACATATTCCTGAATATTAACATAATTAATAACATATTTATTATTTTATTAATTAATTTATCGTTTCATTACGAGGGTAAAGGTGCTAAACATAGTTTTATTTCTCCTAGAGAAGCTACATTATATTTAACAACCAACGGAAGATCATTTTCAAGATATATCTCAATAGAACTGCATAAGTTAGTGCATTTAATAAAATAGCTTAGATTTTTAAGAGAGAATTCGCCTTGGATAATTTTGCTGTTGTCCTGTTTAATGATGTATTCCATACTGCCATCGGATTCGGCCCTCCTCACTTCGGCTTGCGCGAATCCTCCACTACACTTGAATATTAGCTCGGCTCCCTCAGCCGTCGCTACCGATTTAATCTCAATCTTATCTGATATGCAAGATAAGTCTCTGATTATTTTTTGAAAGTCTGATGACGGAAGATTTAAGACCGAAGAAAACTTAACATCTGGGACTTCCAATTCATCCGTTTCTGGCTCAATAAGACGCAGTTTTTGTATTTTTTGCTGTTTAATATCACCATTTTCGAATTTTAGACCTAGATATTGAACAATTCCCTCAGTATAATCATCTTCTTCAATATAAATAGTAAGAGTATCGTCGTTATCAATTGTATTGATTAATTTGAAAAGATGAAACATATTTACACCTATTACAATTTTAGGTTGCGAACATTCATAATGCTCAAAGTTTTTTGCATGTAACGATAGGTGGGCCAGAATTGTATGTGATTTGTCCATATTGATTATTTTAATTCCTTCAGGCGTAAATGATATATTTGTTTCTAGTAAAATATCTTTTAGAGCAGTCATAAGTGTTCTGAATGGAGCAATTTGTACCGTTTGAATCTGTAAAATATTTTTACTATTACCTATTGTTTTAGATGATAAACTAGACATATAAGTATTTATGTTAATTAAATCTTTAAATACTTATGAAATAGAGAAAACTAAATCTTAAAATTAAATCACAAAGTAAAAAAGATATAAAATAACAATTTCATTTATATTCAATGAACTCCGTAAACGAAACGATAGATATGTTAGTTAAAAAATATTCAGGAAATGAATATGTTCTTAAACGTATGGATAATTATATCGTTAATATTCTACCAAGGCTCCTTGAAAATGCCGATAAAAATAATAATGAAAGACATAAGAGAAAACAGGAACTATCGTGTAAAAGTAAAGAATATATTAATAAATTTATGCTTACAAACAAATATTATTATTGTTGTCAAAACGAATTATTTGTCTTGTATGATAATAAACACTTTATATCGTGCAGTGAGGACGACATTCAATACAAAATTCTCTCTGGTATTAGTAACGACGGTGAATTGGTTCCGTGGAAATATAAGATTAAAATAGGAATTATAAAGCTTATCAAAGAGAGAAGTCCATTGAAAGCTATTCCAGAGTCAGCAACAATTCAGTTCGTAATCAACCTATTTTTTCCAGGAATATTCGCATCACGCAACCATGTAAAATATTTCCTAACTGTATTAGGTGATATATTAACTGGAAAAACAACCGACATATACATAGCATCGGCTTGTCTTAAAAATATAATTAACGAACTACATCTTCAAAACAACACATATTTTGAGAACATTAATATTATTAATCATATTAAATATAAGTATCATTCTTATGATTTTGATAAGTGTAGACTGCTATATATCAACAAGCAACTAAAACACATTGATATTCCAAATGAATTATCTAAACACGCTGTAGATATTCTTTGTGTGGCAACGCACTATTCCTCGCGTTACAAGTCGTCGGATAAATTTTTATACCAATGCAATGAAAAGGTTACAGTAAACCATGTATTATTCTTACAGCAGAACAAGGCAGATGCTATTGTCAATAGTTTTATAGACAAATATATTGAACCTTGTCAAAAAAACTCAATATCAAATAAAAATATGCTTTTTATATGGAAAAAACATCTCAATGAAAAAAACTTACCGAATATATTATTACACGAAACTTTATAGACTATGTTAAAAGGGAAAATTAATTACAATGAAACAGCAGAGACATTTACCGGCGTTACTAGTAAAATTCTTCCAGTTGTAGCAGAATTTATACAATTCTGGGATGCAACCGTTATTGAATATGAAAATGATGTCATAGCTACCGCCGAGTACGAGATTGATGAAATAGCTGTGTTATTCAAGAAATGGACCAATAAAAAATTTAATGATATTGAAGATTCATTTATTCTTGAATTAATTCGTCATTTATATGTAAATAGTGATGGAAATGTCCATATAGATGACGATAAATATGTTGTAAATATTAAATGTGATTTATGGGATAAATCCCTCGAAGTAACCGAATCACTCACTCTGTTTAAGGATGAATATGGTGAAGAGATTACGGAGATAACCAATTATAACATGAAGTCTCTTTCGGATGCGTATACTTATTATTTAATATATAAAAAGGATGGATTAGTCATTAGCAAGCACTATTTTGATAAAGTTGCTAAAGATATAATGTCTGAATTCTTAGATTCCGATGGAGTAATTAACAATTCGTGGTTTATTAACGTCTCTTAGATTTGCGACCCTTACGTTTCTTGGTCTTTCCGTCCTTTTTAACGTAGCCAAAGCTTCCCTTCTTGGTAAAATATCCGGCCTTTTCTAATCTCTTCTCGTTCTTCGCAGTCTTGTGCTTCTTGAGGGATACAATCCGCCCATTCTTGTTCATCATAAGGTCCTTTTTCTGAAGCCCCCCCGATGTCTTGAACGCGGTGCCATGGTAGACAGATGCTCTTGATGCGATGTATTGAGTGTATTTTTTACCCTGAACTGCGTATTTGCCATCCGAACCCTTTGTAATTTTTTTAACCATTATATAATTTTATAAGAAAATATTTTATAAAATTACCATTAAAATTAATCCTGTCTAAAATCTATTCCGAGGCGGCGAACCATATCCGCCAGGACTTCCAGCTGCACTATTATATTGATTTAATTGACGAACGAACGTGTGTGATTTTTTACGCGAATTTCTAATCATATTAACATACAACGATATCTCGGTTTCCGACCATTCGGATTTTTTTTTAGGAATAACTTTTTCAGGACAAGACTTATTATCGTCGCTACATTGTTTCTCATTTATTCTTGCGGGCACATAAGATGAATAAGACATATATATATATAGTTAATTTTAAAATTGAAAGAGTATAGAGATATTTTAATTGCTATAAACACCATGAGTTCGTCGGACAGTTTAGCTAAAACATACCAGAAGAAAACAGACAAGCAACATGTATTGGATAATCCAGACACATACACGGGGTCTATGACCACTACTGAATACGACACTTATGTATTTGATACGGAAACAAATACTATCAAGTCAAAGCAGATCACTATTATTCCTGGACTATACAAGTTGTTTGATGAGGGTATTGTGAACAGTCGCGATCATTACGTAAGAATGAACCAGGCGATGAATGATTGTAAGCAAAACACTATTCCAGTGAGTTATATTCACGTTTCAATTAGTGACGACGGTGTCATTACAATTCGCAACGATGGAAATGGAATTGATATTGAGAAACACCCGGAACATAATCTATGGATCCCTGAGATGATTTTTGGGCATCTTCGCACATCAACCAATTACGATAAGAGCGAACAGAAAATTGTCGGTGGCAAGAATGGGTTTGGATTCAAGTTGGTTCTGATTTGGTCGGAGTGGGGAACCATTGAAACCGTTGACCACGTGCGCGGAAAAAAATACAAACAGACGTTCAAAGACAACCTTAATATTATTGAGCCTCCTAAAATCACCTCCTGCAAAGTGAAACCATATACCGAAGTCGTATTCAAACCAGATTATAAGCGTCTTGGGATTGATGGACTGTCAAAGGATATGCTAGAGCTCTTTAGGAGACGCGTTTACGATATTACGGCGGTAACCGACAAGAAAATAAAGGTGAAATATAACGGCGAGAATATCGCAACTAATAGCTTTCAACAATATGTAGACCTGTATATTGGTAGTGCGGGTGAGACGAAGCGCATCTATGAATGTGCGAATGAGCGATGGGAATATGCAGTGTGTATGGCTCCGAGTGAGGAGTTTACACAAGTATCATTTGTGAATGGTATCTACACCGGAAAGGGTGGAAAGCACGTAGACTATTTGCTTAATCAGCTTGTGCGTAAGCTAACTAGCTACATCAAAAAGAAGAAGAAGGTTGATGTTAAATCCAGCACAATCAAAGAACAGCTAATGCTATTTGTTAGATGCGACATTAACAATCCGTGTTTTGATAGTCAGACGAAGGATTATATGAATACACCGTCTAGCAGTTTTGGTTCATCGTGCGACATTAGCGAAAAGTTTATAGACAAAGTAGCTAAAATGGGCGTCATGGACAATGCTTGTAAACTTACCGAAGTGAAAGACAATAAGGCTGCGAAGAAAACTGATGGAAGCAAGACCAAAAGTATTCGCGGTATTCCTAAACTCATTGATGCGAATCACGCAGGAACCGCAAAGAGCAATGATTGTACTATCATATTTTGCGAGGGAGATTCGGCGAAGGCTGGTATTGTATCTGGATTGAGCACAGAGGATAGAAACACGATTGGCGTATATCCAATGCGTGGTAAGCTATTTAATGTTCGCGGCGAATCGCAAAAACGAATCCTAGATAACAAGGAGATTCACGAAATTAAACAGATTTTGGGAATCGAAACAGGAAAGGAATATACGCCTGAAACGGTGAAAACGCGTCTTAGATACGGTAAACTTCTCTTTATGACGGATCAGGATTTGGACGGTAGCCACATCAAGGGCTTGGGTATTAATCTCTTTGATTCTGAATGGGCGTCACTCCTTAATATTAAAGGTTTTATTGGATTTATGAACACGCCCATTCTTAAAGCTAAAAAGGGTGCTAATGAACTGAAGTTTTACAATGACGGTGAATGGGCCAACTGGTGCAGCAATAACGATTCCAAGGGGTGGAAGGTTAAATACTACAAGGGATTGGGGACGTCCACAAGTAAGGAGTTCAAACAGTATTTCTCGGAGAAGAAAATCGTCAATTTCGTAAAAACAGGCGACGAATGTGTAAATTCAATCGATATGGTATTTAACAAACAGCGCGCAGATGACCGCAAGACGTGGTTAGAGAACTACGATAGGGAGCTATATCTAGATACGAATAAGGAGGACATTACGTATCAAGAATTTATTCAACGCGAGATGATTCATTTCTCAAAGTATGATTGCGATCGTTCAATCCCAAATATTATGGACGGACTGAAAACGAGTCTGCGAAAGATTCTATATACAGCATTCAAGCGGCGCCTAACGTCGGAGATTAAGGTGGCGCAATTCAGCGGTTCTGTTTCGGAAATTAGCTGCTACCATCACGGCGAAGCCAGTCTTAATGGCGCTATTGTAGGAATGGCGCAGAATTTTGTGGGCTCCAACAATATCAATCTTCTGTCTCCAAATGGTCAGTTTGGAACCCGACTCCAAGGCGGTAGCGATTCGGCATCGGAGAGGTATATCCATACCAACCTATGCAAGATCACGCGTCTTATATATCCAGAAGCGGATGATGCGGTTCTCAAATATCTAGATGATGACGGCACTCCAGTAGAGCCAATTCATTATGCTCCTATTATTCCTATGGTTCTGGTAAATGGAAGTAAGGGCATTGGCACTGGATTTAGTACCGACATTATGTGTCACAACCCAACCGATGTAATCTCCTATATTAGAGGGTCGCTTACTAATGGCGACAAACCATCTCTAGAACCTTATTATGAAGGTTTCAAGGGAACCATTGCTAAAATCAGCAGTAGTAAATGGCTTATTAAGGGGTGCTATAATATTATTAACAACAAGGAGGTTCGCGTTACCGAACTGCCTATCGGATTGTGGACCGACGACTACAAAAAATATATTGAAGAGCTCATTGATGGAGGTGATGCCAAAAAGAAAGGTAAGAAGGATATTTGTATCAAGGATTACACTGATATGAGCACCGATGTAAACGTGGACATTACGCTAGTATTTCATCCGGGTAAAATCGCAGAGCTTCAAGGCAAATCATTAGAAAATGATTGCAATGCTCTAGAGAAGCTGTTAAAACTGTATACTACTAGAACGACAACGAATATGCACATGTTTGACGAGACCGAAAAGTTGCGTAAATACGAAACTGCGAGTGAAATCGCAGACCATTACATTGGCGTTCGCATGTCTAAATATGTGGAGCGCAAACAATACCAGATCAAAAATTTAGAGAAGGAGGCCAAACTGATATCAAACAAGGCTCGCTTTATTAGTGAGATTCTTAAGGACACCATAGATCTTCGACGCAAAACGAAAGACGTCGTTATCGCTCTCCTGACGGACCATAAATACGACACATTGGACGATGACCAAGAATTCAAATATCTTGTTAAGATGCCTATGGACAGCGTAACAGAAGAGAATTACGACCGTCTGATTAAGGAGGAGGGAAACAAACTAGCTGAACTCAAAACCCTTAACACTAAGTCAGAGAGCACAATATGGTTAGAGGAGTTAGATAAATTGGAGGAGGGCTACAACTTATTTAAGAAGGCGAAAGAGAAGACTGTTCTAAAATTAAAGATTAAGAAAAAGTAGATTATAACCATCGGTGTTGTCTTAGTTGTTTGTTCTTAGTGGTCATTATAGGATTGCTCATAGGTGTTGCTAGGTTTGTTATATCGCGTTTATATTTAAGATGACTTTCAACCGAATTAAATACCTGAGGTATTGCGTATTGTAATACTAATGAATTCAAATTTTTTATGGCGATTACACTATCGCTATACTGATGGCGCGAATTTTCAACAAATATGCTATTCATAATCATCTTTAATTGGTCTATATTTTGTTTACCTACAGTATACTGATTATTAGACATTCGTTTAACACCCGATTGTATTTCCAATTGTAAATTATTAATATTTGAATCATTAAAAAAGAGGTCGTATAGAGTATTTTTGTTATTGTATATGTCTTTTGTGAGTGCATCTCTAAATGATACCGTATGATCAATAGGTATTCTATCACTTAATGTAAATACAGCGGTTTTATTTGGACCTGTAATATTAATATCGTTCTTCTGATAGTTCATTATATAACTTTAACAGAAAAAATTATATACCTTTATTTTATATAATGTTTATGAATTTTCAGTCAATAGTAATGATAGTTGCTACTGTTATATTGATATTTGCACTCGCTACAATAGGGGTTGCGTTATCTAATCTGAATAGTGATATTAAATATCCGCCTGTTATTGCGGACTGTCCTGATTATTGGTCCATATCAAAAAAGGCGATTGATTCTAATAATCCTAACGGACCAACAGAATTTACATGTAACAATGATAAGGAACTGGGACACACAGATAAACCTGATTGTACTACATTTAATAGTTCGCGTTCTAGATATAAGGGTATTGGTGGACTATGCGCAAAAAAAAAATGGGCCGATAATTGTGATATTACGTGGGACGGAGTAACTAATAATCCTGATGCCAAAAAAGACTGCTGGTAAAGGTTATAAAATATATTATTCACATTAATATATGTTACATAATGATACATTATCAGATGATTTGCTGCGACACATCTTTACGTTCGTTCCATTTACCGAGAAGGCAATGACTAATAGAGAGAATTATTATATAAACTATGCTATACAATTCGAACAAACTATGTTCAGACGAGGCGACAGTTATGTGCGATATGTCATAAGAAAGGACCTCTCTATAGCGTTCAAACACATTTTAGAAAAAAATTATTTAAATTGGATAAACCGAAAAAAATACAAATATAATGATAAAATCTATAAAAACTATATAGATTTCATTAAATTTTATATAGATGAAAATAATGTGGGAAAATGTAAAAATGTCTTACACGAATGTTCGTTAACTAAAAAACAACATAAAAACACCTTTTCAATTTAGTGAAACGTATATGGACAATTTAGATTTGAATAAAATATTGGATAGAGAAACTATTGTCGAAAAGATAAAAGAGACGCTGATTGATTTTGAAAACAATAAGAAAGATTTGACTAGAAAGCGAGGTATATATATATACGGAACTCCTGGATGTGGTAAAACAACATTTGTAAAAGATCTTATTAAAAGTATGGATTATGACATCGTTCTATATGATGCTGGCGATATTCGTAACAAACTTGTAATAGATAACATTACTCAAAATAATATGTCGGATCGGAATGTTATCAGTCTTTTTAACAAAAAAAAGAAGCAAATAGCGATTGTAATGGACGAGATTGATGGTATGAATAATGGAGATAAAGGTGGAATTAATTCCCTTATTAAACAAATACGTCCTAAAAAAACCAAAAAACAAAAGGAGGAGGATACTACAAATACTCCCATTATATGTATTAGCAATTATCATGTTGATAAAAAAATAAAGGAATTAATGAAAGTATGTAATGTATTTGAACTAAAAACACCTACAGACGAGCAGATAAATTATATAATACAATCCTGTATGCCAAATATAGATGATACTCTAAATATAAATATTAAAGAGTTCATAAAAAGTGATTTGAGAAAATTGCGAACACTATATGATATTTACACAAATCATCAGAGTATTTTAAAAAATGAGATAATTAAAAATATTCTAAAACCAAAATCATATAACGAGGATACTAAAACAATAACAAAAAAATTAATTAACAATAAATATTCGTTATTAGACCACCAGACGGTAATGAATGAGACCGACAGAACAATAGTGGGGCTTCTTTGGCACGAAAATATAGTTGATATGTTATCACAAATTCCTAAAGAAACAGCATTTCCATTGTATGAAAAATTTCTAGAGAACATATGTTTTGCAGACTATATTGATAGAATAACATTTCAGAAACAGATATGGCAATTCAATGAGATGAGCTCTTTGGTAAAAACGTTCAATAATAATAAATTGTATTCACCATATTCAACAAACAATTTTAATCCACCAGAAGTTAGATTTACAAAGGTATTAACTAAATATAGTACCGAATACAACAATTCTATATTTATTCAAGAAATTTGCCAGACACTAGGAATGGATATCAAAGATATATTCTCCTTTTTTATTGAGCTTAAAAATAACAATACAGACGATGAATTGTATAATATATTAGAGCCATATGAAATAAATAGATTAGACATTAAACGTATTTATAAATATTTAGATAATTACACAAATGTAGAATAAAATAGACCGCAGAATAGCAGTCATAATTAATTAACCTTATTTATTTGTGCCATTAATTGTGGTTCATCGTGCTCAATTATATTCATGTGAATATTTTCACTATTATTTTCATGAATTCTACTAGAGTTTACCTTGAGCATACTAATCATATCGTCTCGTTTCTTTACCTCTTCAATTAGCGTTTTAATATTAGCTTGTTGTTGTCGTAGCATCTTGATAACATCGTCGTTTAATAGCTCCTTCGATGTTCCGTCGGAGTTCTGAACTACTATTCGGCCTTGCATTTTTGCCGCTAATTCCTGAAAACGGTTCTCTGCGTCTTTGCGTCGGCGTTCCTCAATCTCTATTATTTGGGTTAATACGTCTGGTTTCATAGTGGGTCGTCCAGGCTCGTAATCTTTCAGTAGGTCGTCAATCACGTTCATGTAAAAATTGCGCATCTCGTCGTCTTTTACGAATTCTTGAACTGATTTATCTGTTTGTTTTACGAGATCCGGGTGGGGATTTTCCAATAATTTACGTTTGTCAAATGTATTATGTTCGTGTGAAAATACTAATATTGTTTTATATGGGTCTAGTTGAACGAATGGAACCGTGTAATTTTTAAGGAATTGCTTTTCCTCTGCAATAGCCGCTTTATCATCATAACTGCTCGTGTCTAACAATTTGCGTTTGAAAGCAAACGTTCCTGCTGTTGCGTGATTCGGTCCATATGGACCAAATTTATAGACAGATTTATTGTGTTTAAAATATATGAATATTTCGCTACTACCAGCACAGAGGGCTTCGGGGTGTGCTAAGAGCGTTTCAACTGCGTGAGAAACTCGGTCTACCGGATAATAATCGTCATCGTCCATATAAACCAATATTTCGCCCTTTGATTTTTTATGCATCAAGTTCCTCTTTTCTCCCAGAGACATTTTGGTAGCATATTCAAAATATTTTACGTATGGAAGATGTTGAACCAAATCCTTGATTTTATCGGTGCCATCATCTATGATTATCCACTCAAATTTATCTTTCGGATAGTCCTGCATTTCAATACATTTAATAGTATAAGGTATGAATGGTCTACGATTGAAAGTAGGCGTACAAATACTAACAAATGGTTTGTCTGTAGAAGTCATTGCTATTATATAATTTTTTCTTTTATATAATAATTATTTGTTAATGTATAAACGGTGAATATAATTATTTGGAAGAAGTAAGTGATTTATAAACACCCTTCCTCCAACTATTCAATTCTACCAAAATATATAACATTACAGTGATAGTCATTCCTGTAAACACCGCCTTATTTAGGTGTAATTGTGCAAAGACAATACAGAAGAACCCAAAAAGTATTCCGAGCGGTTGTTTTATATCTCGCATCGCACTCAACATACCAGAGAAGTTAAACAAGAATGGACCAAATGGGGGAATGAACGTTAAAATGAACTGAAATACCATAGCAAATGCCGTAAACGTCCCACACATCGTTAATATTCCTATATCAGCAAATAGAAAGAAAAGTAGATTCACAATCGGACCAATGCCTCCGTACATGAGGCTTGAGTCATCATCCCACCATTTTGGGTATCTTATTTGTGTGATACTAATAATCATTAGAGAGATAACAATCATTTCCATAAACCCAGATGAAGAAGGCTGTTTTTTATCAGTTATAAACCTGGTCAGCATTGCCGGACCACCTATAAAAACAGCCAGAAACATCAATGTAAGTATCAATTTAAATCCAGGCGAACATTTCCGCATGATCTTAAACAAATGCTGTAATATGCCTCTCCAAAAAATATATGTCGCCGCAATTGACCGAATATACCAACTTTTTCTCATCTGAAAAAAACCACTTTCTGAATGATAGTCATCAAAAGCACCTTCGTAATAAGGAAATCTGCCCAATATTCTACCATCTGAACCTGAAGGTGGAATATTAAATTTGTCCAGTGATATACTAGCAGGTTTAACAACCTCAGGATTTCCGTTATTGTATACTTGAAAGTCTGCAGAATTTTTACCTACTAATACTCCACCAGTAATGTCTTCGGGAATTGGGAAATACGTCCCTAGGGTTTCTTCGCCACCCCCTCCCGAAACATCATTAAGATTAAGTTTTGAAAAATATACAAAATTTGCACCAATCGCTCCAACTATTATCACGCCGATTATTGAAACACCACACCCTTTAATAAATTTAATCCATTTATTTGGTTTTTCCGCCTCCTCCTCAAGATTACCTCCTTTACTCTTCAATAATTTTTTATAGAATGAAAAGTCAAATATCTGGTCTAAACTCACCATATTAATATATTATAGTTATATAATTACTTAACAATCATAATTTATTTTATCTCTTATTAATTTATAATAATGAATTTTAAAACCAAAATAGTAATTCTATCTTTGATATTAATAGGAACATGCTTAATTCAGATTGCACTACATAAAAAAACGTATGAGGGCTTCGTTAGTGTTAGTAATGCAGAGAGTTCATTATCATTCAGTCAAATAGATAGGAAATACAACAATAGCAAGGACTGTAAATTCAAGGACTTTGAAGTTGGACAATATGTAGAAATAAATCTAAAGGACCCAAGCGATTATCCTACGTCAGAGTTCCTGGAGAACGAAGATCAATATACAACAAAGTGGAAATCTGCTGTAATATTCGCTCTACTTGATAATAACCAATATAAGGTTAAATATGAGGGCAGTGACGTTGAACATACAGTAGACGAGAACAAAATTAAATCTCATCATCAAAATAATTGCGAACTATGCGGTAATCGCGACGATAAATGTTCGACTGATTGTATGGATCCTGTTAAGATAGGAGGAGATTGTATGCCTGTGCGAACAGGTAAAGATGGGAACGGCAACGATATTTTCTATCAGGTTTGTCCTAGCATATGTAGAAACGATAGTAAGCAACCGATTGACCTTATATGCCAAGGTGATAATTGTTGTAAGGGGTGTGGCTATTCTGTTTTTCAAGTTGACGATAACACCGCTGTTGTTAGCGGCCAATCTAACCCAGCTCAACGCGATGAAGCCACAATATTACATAAACTCATTAAAATTCCATATACTTCGGGGGATTACGAGGTAGACGACTCATATAATTACGAGGACGAAATGCAAAAAGAGGAGAAAAGGATACAAGACGCAATGACCGCCGCATCATCCGCAACGACATCTACAAGTGAACCTGCTTCCAGTTCTACAGCGGTGACTACGGCAAATTCAAATGGAAGTAGCACTTCGTCTTCTGCGCCTGCTACCGAAGACACTGTTACCGCTTCCGGTGAAGCTGTTAATTCAGAAACGAGTAATATCGTGAACGCCTTCAACGACAGCAATGATTGTTGGTTAGGTCCTACAGGACATGATGGGTTCATGTATTGTGGTCCCGCACCGTTTTCATTTTAGCTAAATATATATATTTACATAAATGTATCTATCTAGCATAAGATAGTGCGGCGTTGCCCGATGAAAAGGTCAGAACATTATATCTCTCTTCCAATACTATTAAATCATAAGTATATTCAAATATACTGTCGCGCGTTTTATCAATACCAACTAGATTCCCATCGTTATCACAAACAACGTCAACTTGTGCGCTAGCGTCTAGCGGTGGTGTTATTATTCCTAACTCAAATTGAATTTTGTTGAATTTGCTCATATTAATTGCTCCAGACGGTTGAAAATCATTAATATTATTGTTGAGGCAGAAATTATAGCAGTATAGTCCATCTGGACCATTTCCAGGGGTTCGTGTATATTTCTCAATATAGTTAAATATCCCAGCGTCCATAGAATTCTCACGATACTTTCCGTCAATAAGTAGACCCCATTTTTCCATAATATGCTGTTGATTATCTGGATAATATTTTCCGGAAAGCATAATGGACGATTGATATGGCTCGTGTCCATCCTCATAATAATTAAAATCATGATTTGGTGTAATTGTATCGGCGGCAACCTCTCCTAATCCATAAGATAACTTAGCAATATCAGAATCATTTGCGGTAACTACATTATAGGGCAGAAAATCATAGGGCCAGTTCGTATAATTAGACCATTGATTTCGTAAGGCAATATCACTTCGTTGTAAGAACCACATCCAACTTGAAACCATGCCTCTAGTTTCAATATCAATGATATTAGCTCCTACTAAATTTGTATGTTTATGTGAATAAACTTGTTTTATTAAATATGACTGTTCATTTAATTTAAAGACTCGCTGTTCATCTTCTGACAAAAACACATATGTGCTTATTAGATGAACGTCGGCATCCCAGTTTGTTCTAGTGTCTGCAAAATCAACAGATTCTAGTTCCGTCGTTGGTGGTGGATGTAAAAAACGATGGAATTGTTCCGTTGCGTCATTAAGATTTGATTGGTGATAGTAACTTCCAGCATCCGCCTCAGTTGGGATGTGTCATATCACATACAATTCTTTTACCGGTCTAATGTCGACTTCAATATGGAGTTCGTTGTATTGTAATGCCGTAATAGGAAAAGCCATTTTAGAAGCCATAGTAAACCATATATTAAGGGGGATATACAAAGAGCGAGAGCGGATGGACGGTTCCGGTCCAGCTTGTCCACCTACTGTATCAAGCATTCTATACGCATTTGGGTATACATTAACACGGTCAAATGCATTTGCTGGGTCATTAAGTTCTCTAACATTCCCTGTCATTTTGTAATATAAATCCTTCTTATTTGAATCAAAATCTCTCTCTACCATTGATTGTAAATAGTCACCAGTAAACTCCTGTATAACTTGCCCTCCGACAGTAAATCTTACACGCTCTATCATTTGAGACCCAAGATGTTTAATCCATTTAAATTCATAAGGTCTCCATTTGTTTTCAATGTTATTATTACAATCTTTTTTTGGTGGAATTATAGGACTCCAAATTGTTGGTAGCTGGACAACTAAATATGTATCCATGATTAAATCCCCTCCCGTTCGCGGCATTTTAAATTTAAAACTAGATGTGGAACTCATGTTTAAGATTCGTTGTCCATCATAATCAATGCGAAATTTTTGTAACCCGAAGTTTGTATATTTAGAATATGTACATTTAAAAAAACTCTTTGTCGGGTTTCCAGTTAAAATTATATTTTGATTACCTTCTGCTATTAGATTCATAAGACCACCAGGCATATTTATATATTAGCCATATTATTATTTAACTAATGTTATAATAATATTATTAAACTAATAAATTATTAAACTAATAAATTATTAAACTAATAAATTATTAAAGTTAAATTATAATCGTATATATTATACAACCTAATGTCGGAAGCTATTCAAAAAAGCTATAATAAAATGGTTGATTCTGTTAAGAATTCTATTAATTTGAAAAAGGCGAAATTAGTACAAGTAGGGGTATTTTTAATAGGAACACTGATGATACTACTTTTGATGATTTGGTCATATTCAAAATTAACATTATCTCGTTCTAATTGTAGTAATATTGAGAAAACAAAGCTCGATACTAGTGAACTAAAACGATATGATTACGGAAAATTACAACTAGACAATGATACAAAAACGTATGGAGATTATAGGCTGCGTGATTTCTACGTAAAAACCGCTTATAATTGCTGCGCGAGTGGTTCATTTTCGCATGATTTTGTAAATGAATGTGCGATTGAAAATTGTATTCAATTAGGTGCAAGATGTTTAGATTTTGAGGTATATTCTTTCGACGACAACCCAATTATATCTGTTTCAACTGATAAAAATTTCGGCGTTAAAGAAACGTATAATTACCTTGAATTTGATAGGATAATGGCAAAAATTAGGGATATGGCTTTCACCTCCGGTGTAAATAGTGCTGGAAACATATCAAGTGATCCGTTAATTTTACATTTTCGCATCAAAACAGAACACAAGAATATTCTGGATTCAATGGCCGACTCCCTAAACCGTAATTTTTATGACCGTCTTTTAAGTCGGAGGTATAGTTATAAATACAACGGTAAGGACCTAGGTAATGTTGAAATGAAATATTTAGAGGGCAAGGTAATAATTATGGTAAATAAGCTAGAGCCATTAAACATTGAAGAAACAAAATTATATGAATACATTAATATTGTAAGTGGTGGAGAAAATATGCGCTTGATGAGATATAAAGAGGTCACTCTTTCGGGTGTCCTTGAGGAAATTAGAGATTTCAACAAGGAGAAAATGACTATATGTATACCCGACCTGAACGCAAATCCAGAGAATATGGACTGGTCGCAGCTGACACACAAGATGGTTCAGGGTAAGAAATATGATGAGAAACTTAAAAAAGAGGTGCCTGCAATTATTCCATACGGATATGGAATTCAGTTCGTAGGAATGTCTTTTCAATCGCCCAGTGGACGGATTGATCCATTCTTAAAAACATACATTGACGAGTTTAATCGCCACAAGTCCTCTTTTATTTTAAAACCGAAGGAATTAAGAAAGGTAAATCCACAGACAACAATTAATGTGCATATGGATAATGTTAATAATCAAATCGCAGCAGACGAAGAGACAGAAGCCATACTGTTACGTTACGGTGGTGGAGCGAATTAATAGTAATATATTAATAATATCAATCTATTAGACTAATGAATATAATAGATTGATAGTATATATGTGTGATAAAAATCTCTCATTTGAAGAGAAGGAACTAGCTATATTAAGAGCTGCCGTTGATAGTGCGGAGGGGCGGGCTAACAGTAAACTCGCGCAGTCGGACTTAATTAGGGATGTAAATAGAATAGTAGAGGAATTCATTAGAGATAAGAAGTTAATTTGTTACGGTGGAACAGCTATTAATAATATACTGCCTCTAGATGATCAATTCTATGACAAAAACACCGATGTACCCGACTACGATTTTTTTTCAATGAATGCTGTTTTAGATGCAAAGGAGTTGGCTGATATATATTTGAGCAAAGGATATTCAGACGTAGAGGCAAAATCAGGAGTGCATAAAGGAACCTACAAAGTATTTGTAAATTTTATTCCTGTTGCTGATATTACCTATCTTATACCAGATATATACAAGTCTCTTAAAAAAGACGCAGTTAAAGTGAACGGGCTTTCATATGCGCCACCTAATTTTTTAAGAATGGGAATGTATCTGGAATTGTCTCGTCCAGATGGTGATGTTAGTAGATGGGAAAAGGTTCTCAAGAGACTCGTATTACTCAATAAAAATTATCCCATTAAGAATACAAAATGTAATTCTGTAAGTTTTCAGAGGGATTTTGAAGGTGAATCGGGAGACCGAGAAACTATATACTATACAATTAGGGACTCTATTATTGACCAGGGATTAGTTTTTTTCGGAGGATTCGCAAGCACAATGTATAGCAAATACATGCCAGTAAAACAGCGAAAACAACTACAGACGATCCCTGATTTTGACGTATTGACCGAAGATCCAGAAACAACGAGCACAATATTAAAAGAGCGCCTTAGCGAAAAAGGATATGTAAATGTAAAAATAGTGAAGAAGGCGCCTATTGGCGAATTGATAGATACCCATTACGAAATAGTAGTAGACCAAGAAACTCTCTGCATTTTATATAAACCAAACGCCTGCCATAGTTACAATGTAGTAAATTTGGGAAAAAGAAAGGTGAAAATTGCCACTATTGATACAATGTTAAGTTTTTATTTGGCATTCTTATATGCTAATAGACCTTACTACGACCCGGAAAGATTGCTTTGCATGTCCGAATATCTTTTTATAGTTCAGTCTAAAAATCGTTTGAAGCAAAAAGGACTGTTAAAAAGATTTACTACAAACTGCTATGGAAAACAAGAGACAATGGAAGATATAAGAGCTTCAAAAGCTAACAAATTCAAAGAGCTTCAAAATAAACGGAATTCTAAAGAATATGAAGAGTATTTTTTAAGATATACGCCAGGTGAGGCGAAGAGAAAGAAGAAACCCGCCACAAAAAAACGTGTGTTAAAGAAAACAAGTGCTAAACCTAGAGCAAAGAAGGCATCTTCTAAAACTAGACGGACAGGATTAACAAAACTGAAGGATAGGCTTGGATTATAATTGTTTTTAAGAGCAAACAATAACCTAATTAATTAGATAATACATGATATCTTGACATATAGAATAGCTGATTTTAGTAAAGAGCGTAAAACAATTTGATTCTCTAATACAACAGGGTATAAATTTGTATAGTGTTGTATATAGCTCAATAATAATTATTATACAAACAAATATGGATTCTCTAGCACGGAGGGATAGTATGGACAATAAAGACCATTCGTTGTAATAACTACACATATCAGAAGTTCCCGTGCTAATAAAAGTATTAATATCATTAATTCCCAATAAAAGTCTTTCGTTTACATTTTGTTCATTCTTAGTATTGAAAACCCGGTGATAATTTGAATTAGTAACCATCATAACGAACAACACTGGTCGTTTATCATCGCGAAATACGTGAGGTGTAATTCCATCTAAATATCGGGCTTTATACTTGAACTCCTTATTTGATATGTATGGAATATGACTAGACCTGATAATACACTCTAGTAAGTGCTCGCGGCTATCAAAAATATTCTGGACAACCTGTTTCCCAATGTCAATATCGTAATATGTAATATGTAGTATATTGTTAATAGAGCTCATATCCTCTGTCATATTATTGAAAATAAATTCACGAACACATACGGCATATTGTGTTAAATCAAATTGTTCTTTGAAACATTTGCGTATTGAGAGAAACATTTCGTTAATATCGTAATTGCTTGTAGTCAAATAATATAGGGCGATTATAGAACCGATGCTACATCCAGATACGCGTGATACGCGAATCATATTTACTCTCTCTAATTCCTTAAGATATAGAGCAACACCCAAACCCATTCCACCGTTGAATGCACCACCGTCAAATACTACGTCTAGACAAGGGGCGTCATTAATATCATATGGGATGTTAGGTTCTTTTATGTTAGCCAATCTTGATACTAGCGTTTGAATGTATATATCAAGTAATGTTTTGGGCATGTATATTTATTACAATAATAATCTAATAAATATACGTAGATAGTGCGTATAAACGAGACAAAATACTTGGGTTTATACATTAATTAATATTATTAGCGTCATATACTCAAGTAATCTAGTGATTTTATAATACAGTAATATGTACTTGCAAACGCCAAACTATTAATAGAGTATCCAAGCATGTTAAAATTTCCGTCTCTATTAAAAAGCGACGGAATATATTTTAATGTGTTTGTTTTAATCACCGGAAGCTGGAATACAAAATATATAACAGCCAGTATTATCGGAACGTGAATGTCGTCATATATGGCATCCATAGAATTAGTATTTTTCTGTTTAATATTTTGATTATTTATAATTTGTTCCTGATTATATTTGTCGTTTATATAATCTCCTGTGTTTTCTGGAATATAATTAGGTTGTAGCTGCGCATCGTTAGTTAAGTGACTCTGACCCTGAGGAATATCTCTAGAAGGAAGTTGAAGTGCTCCGCTTGCCGCCGCCTCCTGAATACCTGTAACAAAGGTGTTGATATCTATACCATTGTTACTCTCTGGTTGGACCTGTCTTGGAGTAGGAGGTTGGTTCTGTTGAGGAGTCGTTTGGGACATTACTTGTTGTAAATCAGCATTGCGTTTAGCTTCCAAGTCTTGAGCCGGATTAGGGACCGTTACATTTTGTTCTGTTATATTTAAATTAACGTTCGGTTGCGAATTAACGGACGATTGCGGCAAGTCATCTAAACTAGTGGTCATATTTAATATAGTTAAGTGATTAAATATATTAAATATTTTACGCAATATTAACTTGCTTATTTTGGTCAGGTTTACACATTACCGATTGTTCTGTATATTTATAGCATTTATCGTTGTGTTTGTAAACAGATTTACCAACCTCGTCAAACGATGGCGCATTGAATATTAAACAGTTTCGCGATTCACAGGTCTTTCTAAATATACTAGATAAACCAATACCTAATAAAATAGAAATTATTATTTTACCATACTTGGTATTCACCTTAGTAATTATATTCTTAAACATATATAGTATATATAGATTACTTTTGAATTGGTATGGTCTTTATATCTTCAGTATTCACACACGATACCTCAGTAGATTTGAATTGGTAACAATTATCCGCTTTATCTTTATACTCAACCTTGTTAATATTTTCGGGAGTTGGATATACATAGATAACAGTTGGTGGCGGAGTAGATAAATAAACGAATAATAAACCAATACTCAAACTAATAATAAAAACTGGGAGTGAGATAATGGCCGATAATTTCATATATATATAGTGATATAATGTAGTTTATGGTTAATTTTTATGGATAATTTTTATGGTTAATTTTTATGGTTAATTTTTATTGGTTATTATTTTTGCATTATTCTGACTATTTAAAGGAATAAATAAATCAGAATATATATAATCTCTCTGTATCAACTCACTGGTATTGTCTAGTTCATTAGGATTAATATAGCTATGTTTATATTTAACCGATTGAAGTCGCTCTATTAAAGGTTTAATATCGCGAA
>ERZ651776.1384-NODE-1384-length-29170-cov-7.128450_pt1 | contig 29170 bp, 17 predicted proteins | sample MGYA00514761_ERZ651776 | MGnify/ENA metagenome assembly ERZ651776
TGTCCTCCCACTTCTTTTTCCGTATCATATAGTCGCGAAGGTTTCACTTTGTCGAAAAGAAATCGAACACAGTCGAGGTGTCCTCCCGCAGCAGCTTCTTTACACGCCTGTTCTTCATCACACGGGCAACCATTAGAGAAGCAGTACTTCAGCATCTCGAGATTACCTTTAATTGCGGCCTGATTAATCGTCCATTCATCCCACTCGCAATGTTTCACTTCTCTCGCCCACTTGAGGAACTCGAGTTTGTTCGTTCGAGCAACTCCCTCGCAAAACCAGGCTTGATCTATCACGTTTCCTTCGTTATCTTCCTCTCCCCAAGCTATGTGATTCCACTTCCATTCCAACGTCGAGATGGATGAACATTCGTAAACATTCACATGTAATCCCGATACGTTTACCCCGGCGTACGCAAGCACATCTTGACTCTCTCTATTCACCTTTGAAAAGAACCACCGATCTGTCGTATTCAATTTCGAAATCACATGCGTGACAAACACATCCTTGTGATGCAACACCAATCCCGTCCACAGCTTGCTCGGCCCAAGCTTTAAACGCTCCATTTCCGCGGCGAGATCTTCTTTCTCCCTCTTCTTCTTCCTCTTCTGCGCACCGGAGAGTTGTTTCTTCTTCTTCTCACCGCCGCCCATCATCGCATTTCTTTTTTTTTCCCGCAGATCTCAAAAAATGGCGTTTACAGAATTATTTGAGCTTTAGAGTGGACTGGATTTGAGTCATACGCGCGTAGAGGAGAGCGACTCGAAAGGAACATCATACGCACGTTTTTTAAACTAAAATAAAATGAATTCTCTTTCTTTGCACTCCTGTTTGCTATATATATCGTCATCAATCATTCTTGTTCGTCGAGAGAGTTTGTGAAGGAATCTAAAACCTGCATCGCGAATTCGTAAACGCCGAAGGTAATCGCGCTACTCGGCGCAGATTTACACAACGCCGGGACTAAACCTTTGTAGAAACCACGCACGCCTTCGGTTTTGAGAATGGACAGAACGAGCGGAAACGCTTTGTTTGCGGTTTCGGCGGCGCCGTACGAGGCGGCGCGTTTGAGACCGACGACTTGTAATCGCTTTTTCATGACGTCCAGAGGGTGGATGGCCACGCGCGCGCACGAACCGGCGAGGAAACCTTTCGCGAAATGGTTCAACTCGAAACTACTACTATTGCTACTGCTGCTTCTGCTACTACCACTACTACCACTACTATTATTAGTATTACTACTCTCTTTACCGATTGAGTTCAAGTACTCGTACACGCCGAATTGCACCGACGTCGCCGGAATAATCTCAATCAAAGTAATCCCCAACCCGGCGTACAATTTTCGTCGTCGCAACAAACCAAAGAACGCATCGAATACTCCGTTATACGTTTTCGGTATCCCTTGAGACGCTAACTGCGTTCGGATGATATCGAACGGGTACGTCGCAACCGTCGCCGTCGCTCCGGCGACTGCGCCAAACACAAAGTTATTGTTCAAAAAACTCGATGATGATGATGAAGAAGACAAAGAAGAAGAAGAATTCAACGCGTTCAACATTCCAAACTGAATCCCGGTGTACGGTATCCACAAGCACAGCGCCGGTATGGTTCCGGCCCACAGACCTTTCCTGATCCCTTCCTCTCTCGCAATCGTCGCCATCGCCGAGAACGCGCCTTTATATTTCGCATTCGTCAACGAATAGTTTTCTTTTTGTATTTGTAAACGGATTTTAATCACGTCTAAAGGTGCGACGAAAACTCTCGCCACCGCTCCGGCAAACGCGCCGGCGACGATTGGATTTATGTTGTTATTGTTGTTGTTATTCTTTTTGTTGTTGTTCGTTGAAGCTTCGCACTTTGATGGATACATTAAAATCATCGCCGTTGTTGCTGTTGTTGTTGTAATTACTGCTGCTGCTGTGACCAAAGATGATGATGGTAACCGAACTGATGATGATGCGCTTCCTCTATTGTTAAAACTTCCTCTCGTTGTATGTCTTTTATGATGATGATGTTTGTTATTGTTGTTGTTGAAGTTGAAATTGGAAACGATGAAGTTGTGTGTGTTGTTCCAAATCATAGTATAGATATGTTGAGATGATGATGTCGACAACACAACAACGGGAACGCAAACAAAAAAGTGGAGGAAGAGATGAGAGAGGGAGACTTTGTCGCGCGTTTGTGTTTTAAGTGCGTGTGTTTAAGTGTTTGTTGCGTAGAGTACTATGAGCAACACTGTGTGACGAATTTCATCTCATCACGAGAAGAAGCTTTCCACAAACTACGCTCTGAAATGTATAAATGTACAACGTAAAAAATCATCCAGACAGCCAGAGACGGGCTTCAAGCGAATGTCACAGCAGTAGAGGGGTGCAAAAAAAAAGAAGAAGCTCTTCTTACCGGAGTCGAACCGGTGACTTCGGGATTAACAGTCCCACACTCTAACCAACTGAGTTAAAGAAGACGCAGCAGTGCGCTGTGAGCTCGGACGTCGTTTTTAAGATACTTATTCTTATTCTGCTTTAGGGTGTAAAAAATATCGTCTCTCTCCAAAATTGGATAATAAAACTCGACACAAAAGCCAGAGAGGATGAACACGACGTAACGAACGAGGAGACAGAAGACGACTTTTTATTTAAACGGATTAAACAACGGAGGACAACGATGATGATGCCTTTGCTGCGATCATCTTTGCGCGTCGTCATCGCTTCTTCTTCTTCTTTTAATTCTTCTGTCTCGTCATCAAAAACGCCTAAAATTCGTTTGATGACATCAGAAAAGACATTGGATACAAAAGAAGAAAAGGAGACATTATTCACGACAAAAATCATCGTCCTCGGGACCAATCACACCTCGTCTTCCGACGCGGAAAAAGTCACCAGGATAATCGAAGACGAGAAACCAGACGTGGTCGTCGTCGAGTTGGATTTTGAGCGATTGAATTCCAATTCCAACTCATATAAAATAGGTGGAAAAGACTTTATGAACGCGGTCAAGTCCGGAATCGCGATAAAACAAGACCCAATCGTGCTGTTAGGGGACGTGAAAGCGAAGGAGATTCCGGAGATGTTGCTGAGCAAAGCGACGAGCGTTGAAAATGTTGTTCCCGAGAGAGTCTTCGGCGGCTTGGCGTACTTCCTCGAATCTTTTAAAGACACGTTTGGCGTCGCGCCGACGGCGAGCGTTTTGACGATTACGCTCGCGTGTGCGCTCGTGGATAATAATTTCGTCGAGTTGTTTGTGTTGCTCTATGGAGTGTCCGTGGTATCGGACGTGTTGTTGAAAGATCGAGACGTCGTATTAGCGGAGAACGTGTTAAAAGGCGTGGACATCGCGAAGCGGTTGCGAAAGAAAGAGTTGCTTTCGAAACAGTTTACGTTTTATTCTTCTCCTTCTTCGGATGATACTTTTCTTGATGAAGAAAAAGATACCGCGATAGAAGAGTCGCAATTACCTGTATTTACGCTCAAACGTCCGTTTGAAAGCAGAGACGAGATTCGGCGACTGAATTTGTTCGAGCCGCGTTGGTTGCGAATGCTCGACGAGATTGCCAAACGCAACGAAGGATCGCTCGTCGGCGCCAAGCTCGGCGTCGTTCTCGCGCAAAACCGCTTGTACACGCCCGAAAATTTCAACGACGAAGACGATGACAACAAAAATGTTGACAACCAAACGGAGAAGAAGAGAGTCGCGAGAATCGTATTCGATCCGTTCGTCCAACGAGCGAAAGTCTTGGACGCGAAAGAGTCCACGCGACCGGTAACCGGCGCTCGGAAAGTTGAAGTCTTCATAGCTTTGGATTCCGAAGCAAACGACGATTTCGTGGGCGAGTTTCGAGAAGCCCCCGGTCAGCGAGGATACATGCTCGCGTCCCCAAAGAAGTTGGCGGATGAAAGAGTAGATGGCACGTCGTCATCGAAAACATCGAGCGAAGAAGAAGAAGAAGAAGAAGAAAGTAAAATCAAATGCGTGGTCGTTTGCGGGAAATTGCACGTGCGCGGCGTCGTCAGTCGATTGCAGCAGGGTGGTAATATGAATAACAGTAGAAGTGGTAGCAGTAGTAGTAGTAGTAGTAGTAGTAGTAGTAGTAGTAGTAGTAGTAGAGATAGCGATAGCGGCGTTGTAATAGTAACTATGTAAAACAAAATATTGTATTACAATCGCGCGCGCGGAGAAAAAGAAGAAAAATATGAGCTGCGAGTGAAATGAGAGTGCGTTTACGTTCTTTATTGTTTGTGTTTCTCTCCGTTAAAATCTCCTTTATCACAAGCTCCCCTTTGTGATGATGATGATGTTGATGATGATGATGATGATTACTCTGATGTGCGCAGCTCTCCACCTTCGTAAGACCAGTCTTCTGGTAATGGACAGTCGTTGTCGAGGAGGTATTGTAAACACTCGGTTTGGTTGTTCTCGTGAGCGAATCGAACAGCCCGAGAGTCCCACGGCGCTTTGGCGGTTTCGCGCAAGTACTTCAAACAGTCTAAGTGGCCGTACTCGGCCGCACGCTCACACGCACCTGTGCTATATTTATCATACTTACGCTCAAAAAGATATTCGAGTATGTGGAGATGACCATTTTTAGCCGCCCAATAGGCAGTACTCGAATCCCAAGGCGCTTTGGCTTCTTCGCGTAAGTATTTGAGTACCTCGAGATGACCGTTTTCGGCAGCATTTTCACACGCACTCTCATTCATAGGACACTCATTTGCAACGCAATACTTCACCGTTTCCAGGTTACCTATGAATGCGGCCACTTCAATCGTACTTTTATTCCACTCACACTTTTTCTCCTCTCGCGCCCACTTGAGCAACTCGAGTTTATTCGTGTAAGCAACTTTATAGCAGAAAGTTGTTTCGTCCCACCAACTCGGCCACAACGATTTATTCTCCCACGCTACTTCCAAAGTCGATATCGACAACATCTCCTTCACTTTAAACCCCTTTTTCAAAACCCCCGCGCGAGATGATCTCTTAATCAACTTTCTCGTCTCCGGATTCACCTCGTACAAGAATTTAAGATCGGTTCCAGTCAACCTCGGAAGAATGTGTTGGAAACAAATATCATCGTCATTCACGACCAAACCCCACAAATCTCTCTCCCCCATTCGTCTTTTCTGCGCTCGCGTTGTTCTCGCTCCAGAAGACATGACGACGCGGTTGTCTTCTTCTTCTTCTCCTTCTTCTTCTTTCTCTCTCGTCGTGTGTCTTTACGTGTGCTCTTTGTTTTGTGTTTTTTCGTCCAAAACGAAAAATTGGCGTTTTGGCGGGAAAAGAGAAAAAAAAAGGTAATTCCCAAAAACACCATTATCGAAGCATTGGGTTGCCAGAGGAAGAAGCTCTCACAAAAGCTGGCTTTTCCCTTCTCAGAATCAAAATCGAGTCGTTGTTATTCGTGACGCGGAAGAGGTGGTGGTGCGCTTTTTGAGCTCAGAACGCTCAGTATCAGGTGTGCAGAGAGTACTAAAAACACATCATGACAGAGAACGACCCTCGACAGCCTCCTCGAAAAGGATCCGATGGAAAGAAAGAACAACAAGAAGAAGTGATCTACTCGGACCGATTCGTCCCGTCCCGAGACGCGCGCGCGGGCGCGAACAACAACAACCACTCGTTCGACGAGGACGAATTGAAAGCGTTCGAGGACGTAGACGACAGAGAGGATGTAGATAACGACGGCGAATTGGTGTACCCGAATTATCGCCACCGGTACGAGCAACAGTCGTTACGACGAGAAAGGAGGGAGACGAACGAGGACGATTTGGACGACGATTTCGACCGGGTTCCGGAGACGACGACCACTACGACGAACAATAATAATACTAATAATAATAACAACAACGTCCGAATGATTGTGGCGAACACGGAACGAGAAGATACCTCCGCGGCGTACCACGAATTGTTGAGAAGCGAATTGCAGTTACCGAATTATACCGCGAGCGGAGGAGGCGCGAGAGGACGAGGGGACGATAGCGGAGGTCGAGGAAACGGGACGAGCGGAGGAGGAGGAGGAGGAAACGCATCGACTGGGGGAGGAGGAAGTCAAGGAAGTCAAGGAGGAAGTCAAGGAAATCATCAGGTTTTGTACGACGGGTCGCCGCTGAAAGAGACGCATAGGAATAAGAAAACGCTGAGGTTTAAGACGGATTCGCCGCCTTCGAGCGGGCCGAAGAAACGATATCAGCAGTATAATCCAGAGCAGGATGGGTATTACGGTCAAGGAGGGAATGGGTTGGGAGCGCAAGGGTCTCGTGGCATGAGCGAGAACAACGAAGAAAACGCGGCTGGAGTGAGCTACTACGAACACCACTCGAACTCTACTTCGCCGTATTCGTTATCGCCGATTGGTCGAACCGGTCCTTTAGGAACGGCGTTAGCCGCGCCGCGCAGAATGCCGCGCAAAATCGCTCGGTCGCCGTTTAAAGTATTGGACGCGCCGGCGTTACAGGACGATTTCTACTTAAACTTGGTCGATTGGTCGGCGCATAACGTTTTAGCGGTTGGTTTGGGGTCGTGCGTGTACTTATGGTCCGCGTGCACGTCGCGCGTAACGAAACTGTGTGATTTAGCACCTTCGGATTCCGTATGTTCCGTCGCGTGGACGCAGCGGGGTACGTTTTTAGCCGTCGGTACGAACACCGGCGATGTCCAAATCTGGGACGCGCACAAGTGTAAGTTGATTCGAACGATGACTGGCCATCGCTCGCGAGTCGGAACCTTAGCGTGGTCCTCGAACATGCTCTCCTCGGGATCGCGCGACCGGTCCATCATGCAAAGAGACGTCCGTTCACCGGAACAGTTCACCGGGAAACTCTTGGGCCATAAATCAGAGGTGTGCGGTTTGAAGTGGTCCTACGACGATCGCGAACTCGCGAGTGGTGGGAACGATAATCAACTCTTGATTTGGTCCGCCTCCGCCTCCAGCGGCGGCCCGGCGCTGCGCCTGCCTCAACACCAAGCCGCCGTCAAAGCCATCTCTTGGTCTCCGCATCAACACGGCCTTCTCGCCTCTGGTGGCGGTACTGCCGATCGATGCATCCGCTTTTGGAACACCACCACCAACACTCCGTTGCAATGCGTCGATACCGGCTCTCAAGTTTGCAACCTCGCCTGGTCGAAAAACGTCAACGAAATCGTCTCCACGCACGGCTACTCCCAAAACCAAATCGTCGTCTGGCGGTACCCAACCATGAGCAAACTCGCCACCTTAACCGGTCACACGTTGAGAGTGCTCTATTTGGCGGTTTCTCCGGACGGACAAACCATCGTCACCGGAGCCGGCGACGAAACGCTTCGGTTCTGGAACGTCTTTCCCGGCCAAAGGAGTCAAGGCGGCGTGCAAGAAAACTCCGTGTGGAACTTGAATCGAACGCAAATTCGATGAATAATATAGCAAACGTAAATGCATGTAAAGATAGTAGAATTGTAGAAATAGAGAGATATACATTGACTCGTAAACGGAATTTTCCTCACAAGAACACCAACGAACGAACTCTCGTGAAGAGAATATGTCATCTTTCGCCTCTTCCTCGGGTGAGGCGAGCAAAGAGAACAAAAACCAGCCGTCGATTTCTCAGCAGATTAAAATAATCACGCCGTCCACTTCCTCTCCCTGGGGTACCATCGGTCGCACGTTCGTCCTTTCCGCGGTCGCGTTGTTCAGCAAAGCGCTTCTCGGGATGTTCAATTCGACGACGGTGAGCAATCACGAGACGTTTTTACGCGCGGTCACGAGGGAAGATCGAGGCGTTGATGAGAACGATGACGATACGAAGAAGAAGCGTAAAAAACCGGGTTTGATTACCGTGGCGAATCATCACTCGACGTTCGACGACCCGGGGGTGTTAGCGTACATGACGCCGTTCAAGTTTTTCTTAACGGAAATGTTCCACCAAAACAACCGATGGACGCTGTGCACGGCGGAAGTGGCGACGGCGAACAGACTGGTGGAATCGTTCATTTTGAGCGGGAAAGGCGTGCCGATATACCGAGGTGGAGGTATCGATCAACCGTGCATGAAAGTTATGGCCGAGCTCGTCGCCTCCGGTCGATGGTTACAAATCTTCCCGGAAGGTAAAGTGAACCGAGAACCGCGAGGTCAAACGCCTTTGGACCAAAGATTGAAGTGGGGGTTAGGAAAGATTCTGTGCGACGTCGAGGAGATGGGTGGAGAACAACCGATGATTTTACCGTTTTGGCACTCTGGAATGGACGAGGTGAAACCGTACGAAGGGTGTAAAACGATCTTTCGGTGGGGGAAACGCGTCCACGTGACGGTCGGCGAACCGATCGACATGAAACAGTTTCGAGGCCGGTGCGGGAAGTGTAAAAACGAGGAAGAGAAAGGAGCGCTGTACGCGGAGATGATGACTGTGGTGAGAGAAAAGATGAACGAGGTGAGGAAGAAGAACGTGGTGGAAAGAGAAGAGATGGGCATAAAGGTGAGCGAAGAGGAGAAGAAGAAGGATTAAGAAGGTGTGATACTACTTTATTAAAATTCTAAAAAATTTCAAGCGCGTTTGTTCGTCGTCGAGCGTAATGAGTGCGTTTCATTTTTATCGACGAGTTTATACAGTGTAGCGTTGTTACCGCCCCGTGTTGTTGTTGTAATATATATATATATATGAGAGTATTATCCCGAATGATGATGAGAAAGAGGCCGGCGTTGGTGACGTTTTGTTGCAATCTCTCGTTTTGCGCTTTTTTTCCTCAGAAGTCCCACAGAAAAAAACGCACACGAAGAACACAAAGGCGTTTACAATAGAGTAGTAGAGAAAAAATGGGTCACACGATTTGGATTCGCGCCAATTCCCTCTTCACCTTCGCGTCCACCGCGCTCGCCTTGGTCGCGATACTCGCTTCCATCACGGACATTTGGCACACTGCGGAACCGGACGTGTTTTTGCGCGTCAAATCCGTCGAACGTTTTCGCCCGGTTTCCCCGAACGCACACAGAAAGAAAGCGTCTTCGAACAACAACGAAGTAAACGACGAAGCGTCGCTTAATTTCCAACTCAGGCTCGACTTGCGACCGCTCTTTTCGTGGAACACGAAGCAAATCTTCGTCTCCATCGACGCGGATTACGAAACGGAAAGGAATAAGCGCAACACGATTTCGCTCTGGGATTCGATCGTGACACAAAAAACCAACGCTCTGTTGAATTATCAAAACGTGAGGAACAAATATCGATTCATAGACCAAGGGACGCATTTAAGAGGCAGAGAAGTGAATTATACCGTGCGGTGGGAAGTGATGCCAGTGGCGGGGAAGTTATACGGAGGAAAGAAGTTGGTCGAGAGGGTGAAGATGCCGGATGAATACGTGAACTAAAACGCTCGCGGCGCGATGTAGAGCAGTAGAATGCGGTAGAGTAAAGAGTAATTTGATAATAGATTTTGCTTAAAGGTACACACAAAAACACGTATAACTTAACGTACACACGAATCTGCTGCTGCTTTGTTTTTATTGATGCTATTACAAGTCGAGGAGAGAGATGGCTGGAGGCGCGGGGTTCGACGGTGTCGGCGCCGATGTGGGAGAGGACGCGCCGAGAACGATGTCGTCGAAGAAATCGATGAGATTGTTCGTCGTTTCGTCCATAATGGCGTCGTTGTTGTTTTGTTGTCTCTTTGCCGCACGCTCGGATGCACGCTTGATCTCATTCGCTCGGTTCTTTGCTGAGGTAGTGGTCGCATCGTCGTCGTCGGATTCGTCTTCATCGTCTTCCGAAGAAGATGCCAGCGCTCCTGTCGTTGATGTCGTTGTTGATGATGGTATTGACGACATCGTCGTCGTCTTATCTATGCGCTTCCACTCTAAATCTCCTCCTTCTGCTGTATTTGCTACTTCTAACGATTCTGAACTCAAATTCTTCATGCGTTGTCTTCTCTCTTTGAACGCATCTAGGCTGGTGGAAAATTTTTCCTTGACTAACTTGGCTCCTTTTCTCATGCCTATGGCAGATATTTTCGCTATGCGTTGCGTTTCTATGGCAGATATTTTCGCTATGCGTTGCGTTTCTATGGCGGATATTTTCGCTATGCGTTGTGTCTCGCGGTACACGTGTTTTGCTTCCTTTTGAAACTCAGAACCAAACGCGGCTAATGCGCTTTCCTCGTCCAAATCTTCATCTTTCACGTCTGAACCGAATTGCGCTTTCCCGCTTCTCGCCGCGATGGCGCACGCGCGGAGACGATCTCGGACGAATACTTCGTACATTTGCGTGTGTCTGAGAGAGACACGAAACAAACGCGTTCGATGGTTTGGCGCGCCTTCTACGAACGCGTCTTGGTCGAGCCACAAACCATCGTTCGATATCGCTTCCGGGGGTGGTCTTTCTAAAGCTACGGATTTCACGAATCGAGGGTAAGATCCAATCGCGCTGGACAGAAAGGTTCGAAACGCTTTGGATATAACCTCTTCCATTGTCGTCGTCGTTGTTGCTGATGATGTTGCTGCGGATAACGTCACCCTGGGTTGTGGTTCTTCCAGTAGCGGAAGATTCTGAAGATGTCGCCGCCGACGACGACGGTGCTCCCGTCTTCCTAACTCTCTCTCGCTCTCTAAAGTCTTTTGCAACTTATTCGCTATGCGTTTCGGCACGAGCTCGAAATCCTCCTCAAAGTACGTGTACGACCCGTCGTCTAAATTCAACAGGAACACTTCCTCTTTCGGGACTTTTTCATACGCGCTCATGAGTTGCAGCGGTAAACCAACCACAAAAGGCATCGGCGCGGTGAGATAATCCATCAATCCCGCCGGTACCAACGGAAGAAACACGTGTTGCCATTTTAACGGAAAGACCATTCTGTTTGCCGCGTGTGTCGCGCGAGACAGTTTTGATAACGACTTTGACGTCAAAACAATGCGTCTTTCAAACAATAACGCCACGAATAGCGCCACGATAGCATCGGAAGGTACGACGTTCCGCTTGCCGTATTTCTTATCGTTTAAGCGCGCTTCTTCTTCTTCTTTTTCGGCGGCGTTGGATGTACCCACGGCGTTGATGTTGTTGTCTTTGTCGCTGTCGATTTTTATCCTATTTTTGCCATACTTTTCATCGTCCATATATTCCTCGTCGTCATCGCTACTTCCGTACAGAAACGCATCGAAACAGGCCAAATCTTCCTGCTCCTCCTTCCTCGGCACGCGCAATCGCAAACTCGGCTCCGCGTTCGGCGACGGCACCACGAGCACGTCCTCTTCTTCCCCTCTTCCTCCTTCTGAGTGCTTCCCGTTCGAAACAGACGCACCCAGCGTCGCTCGAAGAAACGCACCTAACTCCGAAGACTCGAGCGCGAAACTCTCCGCGTCTAACTCCTCATCATCATCATCATCCCACAACGCCTTCGCGCTCGGCAACGCCGCTCGCAATATCTCTTCGAACAAACCGTAAAACCGTCTCGAGCTCAGCACGCACATCGCTACCTCCTCTTCTCCTACGTCTTCTCCCTCTGACCCCGCTTTTTTGTTGTTTTCTTCTTCTGATGTCTTCTTCTCTTTCTTCCGTCTACGATATCGCAACACGAACCCAAAGTACCTCTTCCCGTCTTGGTCGGTCAAACCGAACGTGTAATACTCAGACGACGACGAAGAAGAAGAAGAAGAATCAATGCCCTTCTCCTCTGGAAAACAAAAGTTTCCTTTACACGCGATTTCGACGAATCTCTTTTGCTCCTCTTGCTGCTGCTGCTGCTGACGATGCCGTTCTTTGTCTTCTTTGTCTTCTTCTCCATCTCCGTTCGTGAAAAGCATCATCCGTAACGGCACGGATATGTTTTTCTTTTGCACGAAAAATGCGCTCGCAATCGTACCATCATCGTCAAAGTCCGAAGAAGAAGAAGGAGGAGAGGAGGAGAGAGGCGGAGGGGACATCTGCCCGAGAGATGATGGGCAGCGAGGCGCCTCTTGTTTTGGTAAATAGTGCGCGCGCTGAAGTGAAGATTTTATTCCAACTACCTTTTTCCTCAGAATAAGGTGGTTGTTGTTTCCGAGAGCGAAAGGAAGAGAGAGAGAGAGAGAGAGAGATAAAAGAGAGCGGAGCGATGTCGACTGGAGCGAGGACGCGAGGGCAGAAAAGACGGAGAGGGGCGAGAGATTTGTGGGAGGTGATCGTGAAGTGCGACGATATTTGTTTCAAACACATTCTTCCGAGATTGAATGGAACGGATGTGAAATTCTTGCACGGAGTGAATACGGAGACGAGAAAGTTGATTAAGAGATCATCTCGTGCGGGGGATTTGAAGAAGAGTTTCGAAGTCCAAGAGATGTCGTCGATATCGACTTTGGAAGTAGCGTGGGAGAACAAATCGTTGTGGCCGAGTAACTGGAGCGAAACAAAATTCTGCTCTCGAGTTGCTTGGACGAATAAACTCGAGTTCCTCAAGTGGATACGAGAGGAGAAAAAGTGTGAATGGGATTCAGGGACGATTCATGTGGCCGCAAACCAAGGCAACCTGGAAATGGTAAAGTATTGCGTTGCAAAGAAGTGTCCTATCGATGCGTGGGCGTGTGCAGAAGCTGCCGGAAACGGTCATCTCGAGGTACTCAAATACTTACGCGAAGAAGCGAAAGCGCCTTGGGATGAGTATACTGCCTATTGGGCGGCTGGAAATGGTCATCTTCACATACTCGAATACCTTGTTGAGCGTAAATTTGATGAATATGACGAAGATGCGTGTGCATATGCAGCCGAAAACGGCCACTTAGACTGTTTGAAGTACTTACACGAAACCGCCAAAGCGCCGTGGGACTCGCGAGCCGTACGAGAAGCGCACAAGAACAACCAACCCGAGTGTTTACAATACCTTCTCGACAACAACTGCCCTCTACCAAACGGTTGGCGATACGAGCATGGAGTACTACACGAAACGTAGTCATCATCATCATCATCATCGTAAATCTTGTAATAAAAAGATACCAAAGAGAGAGACACGCAGACGCGGTAAAGCGCAGAAGATACATTCGACTCAAAATCACCTAAATTGCTTTTCCAAACTCTCTCGCTCTTCATTCTTTCATCCGCAACAAAACGAAAGAGAGAGAGATGAAAACGTCCTCCGCGGCGCACAAATCGTGCGCTCCGACGATGTTCAGATGGAAGCACCATCTTCACAGATATGTAACGACCAAAACGCGACAAAATGCGTCGAAGAGAGCATCATCGATGAAGCCGTGTTCGTGCGCACAAAACGGAGCACAACTTGAAGCGGATAACAAGAACGCGATGACAATGAGAGACGTGACGTTTTGCATCGACCGAGGCGGGACGTTTACGGACGTCTACTGCGAATACATAGAGTCTGGAACGAAGAAGAAGATGGCTATTAAACTTTTATCGGAAGACCCGAAGAATTATCAATCCGCACCCCGGGAAGGTATTCGACGCGCGTTGGAAATCATCACGAAGGAAAGCATTCCGAGAGAGGTGAAAACGCCAACCGCGAGGATTAAATCGGTACGGATGGGGACGACGGTTGGGACGAACGCGTTGCTGGAAAGGAAAGGAGCGAAAGTTGTCGTCGTCGTCACGCGAGGATTCAAAGATTTGCTCACGGTTGGGAACCAAGCGAGACCGGAGATCTTCAAGTTGGACGCGAGGCGGCCGGCGAGTTTAGCCGAGAGAGGCATCGAGGCGGAGGAAAGGGTGAGACCGGTTCGATGTTCGACGATGAGTGGAGATGGAGAATTCTATTATAGAAAAGGGAACGAGGTGGTTGATATGGCTAGAGTGAAAACAAACGAGGAGATTGAAATCGTGGAAAAATTAAACGTGGAGAGTTTACGGCAATCGCTTTTGGAGGCGAAAAAGGATGGGTTCACCTCCGTGGCGGTAGTTTTGATGCACTCGTACGCGTATCCAGAACACGAAATTATGATTGGTGAATTAGCCGAGGAACTTGGTTTCGAGCAAATTTCGTTGTCGTCCGCGTTGACGCCGATGGCGAGGGCGGTGCCGAGAGGACACACCGCTGCCGTGGATGCCTACTTGACGCCAAAGATCAAAGAGTACGTGAAGACGTTTGTGGAAGGGTTTGATGACGGGTTAATGCGAGATGTTCCGGTGTTGTTCATGCAAAGCGACGGAGGTATGACGTCTGCGGATAGATTTTGTGGGTATAAAGCGATTCTGAGCGGACCAGCGGGAGGAGTTGTCGGGTACGCTCGCACGGCGACGGAGGAAAGTAGTAGTAGTAGTAATCCGAACGAAGAAGATGAAGAAAAAATAGAATCCGTAATTGGGTTTGATATGGGTGGTACGTCCACGGACGTTTCACGATACGATCCGAAACAAGGGTACGAGCACGTTACCGAAACCGTCACCGCAGGTGTCGTCGTGCAGTGTCCGCAACTTGACATTTCCACCGTAGCCGCGGGCGGAGGGAGTAAACTGAAATTCTTCGCCGGAGGGTTCCAAGTTGGTCCGGAAAGTGTTGGCAGTGAACCTGGACCGGCATGTTATAGAAAAGGCGGCGAGTTAGCAGTCACAGATGCGAATGTCGTTTTGGGACGAGTGCTACCGGAATACTTTCCAAAAATTTTCGGTCCGGATGAGAATGAGCCGCTCGATCGAGCGGCGTCGGTGGCAAAATTTGAACAGTTGCGAGATGAAATCAACGCTTGGTTTCGCGAGCGCGAAATAGAAAATAGCAATAGTAATAGCAGCAGCAGTCACATAGATTTATCGACCGAAGAGGTCGCATTAGGTTTCCTTCGCGTCGCGAACGAGGCCATGTGCCGCCCGATTCGAGAAATTACCGAATCGAAGGGGTTTGAAACGTCTAAGCATATTTTATCCGCCTTTGGTGGTGCTGGTCCACAACACGCATGCGCGGTGGCGAAAGCGTTAGGCATTCGATCTGTCAAAGTTCACAAATACTCAGGAATATTGAGCGCTTTTGGTATGGGTTTAGCCGATGTCGTTCGAGAAAAACAAACCGCGTGCTTCGCGGCGTATTCCAAAGAGAACGAAAAGTTATTCGAAAAGACTGCCGACGAGCTTCGCGAAGTCGTCACGCGAGAATTAGTCGAAGAAGAAGGGTTTACCAGAGACGTCATCGAAACAGAACTATATTTGAACATGCGCTTTGAAGGCACGGACGCTCCGATGATGATTAAAGAGCCATCGAAAAAATCCAACCCTTCGCGTTCGTTCATGGATGAATTTCGAGACCGCTTTCGCGCGGAGTACGGATTCGTGATGGAAAATCGCGAAGCAATCGTCGATGACGTTCGCGTGAGAGGCGTTGCGAAATCCGAAGTGAATTTATTAGTTTCTGAAGGAGAAGAAACACGTCAAGAAATGCAAAAGAATAGCAGCACCAGAAGCTTAGAGCAGCGAGAGAAATCGCAAACAAAGACGTACTTTGAAGGCGAGAACGGATGGACCGAAACGCCGGTGTACGAATTGCTCGATCTATTCCCGCGAGATGAAATCGTTGGACCGGCTATAATTATGAACGGCACATCCACGTGCGTCATCGAACCCGAGTGCGTCGCGTTGGTCACACGTGCGGGCGATCTCGAGATTACCGTCGATGGAATGTCATCATCAAAATCTTCCTCTTCGAGCAAAAAAGCTTCTTTTGAATTAGGGGTTGATGAGGACGACGACGACTTCGACGAAGTTGCGTTCTCGAAAAAAATCGCCGATCCTGTGCTCGTTTCGTTATACAACAATCGATTCATGGGTATCGCAGAGCAAATGGGACGCACTTTACAACGCACGGCGGTATCTACCAACATCAAAGAGCGTTTGGATTTTTCGTGTGCGATTTTCTCGCCGAGCGGAGGGTTGGTCGCCAACGCGCCGCACGTGCCCGTTCATTTGGGCGCAATGTCCTCAACTGTTTCTTGGCAGCTGAAACATTTGAAAGGCGATTTACAAGACGGCGACGTGCTTGTCACCAACCACCCTTGCTCGGGTGGTTCGCATTTACCGGACATTACCGTTGTCACCCCCGTGTTCTTCAAAGGAAACAAGTTGGAGTTTCTCGTCGCGTCGCGAGGGCATCACGCGGATGTTGGCGGGGCTACGCCGGGTTCTATGCCGCCCTTTTCAACAAAGTTGAGTGAAGAAGGCGTGGCAATTGAATCTTTCAAGATATTAAAGAAAGGCGTGTACGACGAGGAAGGTTTGGTGAAGATATTGAAAGAAGGCAAATCGAGAAAGATTGAGGACAATTTGAACGATTTGCGCGCGCAAGTTGCAGCCAACGCGCGAGGGATTCAATTGATTCGCGAGTTAATGCGGGATTCTGGGACAAAGGAAACGAGAGAGTACATGCGTTTCGTGCAAATGAACGCCGAACTAGCCGTCCGTGAAACATTAAAAGCGTTTGCGAGTAAGATTCTTGCGAAAAGAAACGATACTCGAAGCGAGACGGTGACGGTTGAGGCGTCTGATTTCATGGACGACGGTTCTGAAATTAAACTTTCACTGACGCTGAACGCCAAAGACGGCTCGGCCATTTTTGATTTCGCGGGAACTGCTCCAGAAGTTGTGGGAAACTGGAACGCTCCACCGGCGGTTACCGTTGCTGCGGTGATCTATGCCTTGCGATGTATCGTAGATGAACCGATCCCACTGAATCAAGGCTGTTTAGCGCCAGTCGACGTTCGAATCCCAGACGGGTGCTTCTTGTCCCCGTCATCGACTGCCGCTGTCGTCGGTGGCAACGTCTTAACTTCGCAACGAGTCACGGATGTCATTTTCGAAGCTTTCGAAGCGGCGGCGAATTCGCAAGGATGCATGAATAACTTCACCTTTGGAGACGAAACGTTTGGCTATTACGAAACCATCGGTGGTGGTGCCGGTGCGGGTCCAGACTTTGTCGGTGCGAGCGGTACGCAAACGCACATGACCAACACGCGCATCACGGACGTGGAAATCCTCGAACGTCGATACCCTGTGCTCGTAAATACGTTCGCGTTGAGGCAAGGTTCTGGCGGCGAAGGTAAGAACAAAGGCGGCGATGGATTAGTCAGAGAGTTTACGTTTCTCAAACCGCTCGTGGCGAACGTGTTGAGTGAACGACGCGAGAGGAATCCGCGAGGGTTGGGTGGTGGTCACGACGGTGCGAAAGGAAGAAATCTACTCAAGAGGAAAGGGAGTGAAGACTTTGAAGTCATCGGCGGGAAAGTGTCCATCAACGTCGACGCGGGCGATGTTTTGAGAATCGAAACGCCCGGGGGTGGTGGATATGGGCCTAAATGAATTAGAAAGCACTACTCATATAATACATGTACTGGGACGCTCGTCTATTTTTACTGCAATGAATGATGACTACTACGAATGATGCATATTCTCTTCTCTGTGTATTTTAATAAATGTAAAGTTTTTAGAGCGAGAATGGTCAGAATCGATAATAAACCAAGAAGAACAAAAACAAAAAGAAGAAAAAAAATGTCGACGGACAGTTAGACAGCGCGCCCATAACTAAAGGCTCCGCCGCTCTGTTACTATTCGTCTGAGTTCGATTTTGCATAACGGTTTAACTCGCGACCCGTGGCCTAAGGGCTTTAAGCTGGTACGCATGCACAAAAAACAAAAAGACGAGAGAAGAAAGAAAAAAAACGAACGCGAAGCACAAACCTTCTTCTTGATCATCATCGTGAAATTAATGGTCCGGCAATGCCGTCCCTCTTTCAAGATTCGCTTTAATCTCCTTCGTGTACTTCCCGTAGTGTCGATCCAATTTCGCGTTAAACTTGGAGTTCCCATCGTTAATCCCATCCCCTTTGGAATCTTTAATCTTCTCCGCCACGACCCGTTTCCTTCTCTTCTCGTCTCTTTCCTTCATAAACTTTTGCAACTTTTCGATGCCTTCTTTGCTCGCCTTATCGGTACCGTATAACAACGAATCCGCGTCTCGATAAAACTCAGCCGATTGAAGTTTCTTTTTTTCGTACTCTTCCTCGGATACTTTAATATCGTTCACGTTTCGTTCGTACCGAATGGCTTGTTTTTCTTGAGCGAATCGATTGTGCGGATTTTTGTCCTCAAATTTCGGCTTCTTCTTTATCCGTTCGACTTGTTCCGCGGTCTGCGTCAACAGATACTTCCCCGGGTCCACGCCTTTTAATTTCGCTTCCTCTTCGCGTCTATGCTTCACTTGTTCTATTTGTTTCCGTCTCGCTTGCTCGGCGTACTCGTCTGGATTATCCTCTCGTTTCTTCTCGTCTAAAACCGCGCTGTGATTCAACGTCCTCCCGAGGTTCATCCGTTGCCGTAACTCGTACAATTTCCTTTGCTTCGCGGTCATTTTATCTAAATCCGGCGCCGCGCTCAACGTCACTTCGAGTTGATCAAAACCGTCGTCGTGGTTCTCCCGATTCGTATTCTCTTCGTTCTTCATCTCGCTCATCATCCTCCGCGCCGCCTTGGCTCTCTCGTCGTTCTCCCTCTCCTCCCGAAACTGATCTTCCATCTTCTTCGCCTCGGCTAAATCCACCCGCTTCTTCGTCTTCACCGCGTCGTCGTCTCCCATATCTTCGTCCTTCTCCAACTGTTCGTCGATTTCGCCGCATTCCATCACGCGTATGACTTTCGACGTCTTTCCCGATTTCGAGCCGAACGTTTCCATCTTCCTCACCACTTCCATCCCAGACTTCGTCACTTGTCCAAAAACCACGTGTTTCCCGTCCAACCATTGCGTTTTCGAAGTGCAGAGAAAAAATTGGCTCCCGTTCGTGTTCGGCCCCGAGTTCGCCATGGAGACGACGCCCGGTCCGGAATGCTTCAAGATGAAGTTTTCGTCCGGAAACGTCTTCCCGTAAATCGATTTCCCACCGGTTCCGTCGTTGTTGGTAAAATCGCCGCCTTGGCACATGAAATTCGGTATTATTCGGTGAAACGTGGAGTTCTTAAACCCACCTTTGAAGTCTGCGTTGTAGTTATTGTTGTTCTTCGTCGTCGTTTCACCTCCTCCTCGAAGATGATGATCGACGCACAGCCGTCGGAAATTCTCGCACGTCTTCGGACAGACGTCGTCTCTGAGGACGACGGTGATTCGACCCAGCGGCGTTTGGTCCGCCGCCACGTCTAAAAAAACTTTCATCACCTTTTTCTCTTTTCCCTGCTTTTGGTAAGCTTTTAGTAAAAGTCGCGTGTGCGCCTAAAGGAGGAGTGCAAAAGAACACGAGTGAGGAAACTTCGTTCGTTTTTTCCAATTCAGCAGCCGCCACATTCCTCACACAAAAAGAGAAAGAAAGCGCGCGTAAACGATGGGCAAAAACGTCCGCAAGACGAAAAAGTTCGCGCTGACCAAACGCCTTTTGAACCCAAAAGACGCCAAGCAGCAAACGCGAATGAACAGTGGTGGACAAGAGAGTCACAGGAGTAAAAACCAATTCAAATCGAAGGAAAACGAGATGAAAATCAAACGCATCGAAGCGGTCTCTTCGCACATGTTCAACGAACACAACGCGTCGATTAAACCACCGTACTCGGTTTTAGTGGACACAAACTTTATCAATTTCTCCATCAAGAATAAAATCGATTTAGTGAAAGGGATGATGGATTGTTTATACGCGAATTGCGTCCCACACGTGACGGATTGCGTGATTGGGGAGTTGGAGAAACTCGGGACGAAATATCGCGTCGCGCTGAGAGTGGCGAAAGACCCGAGGTTCGTAAAATTACCGTGCATGCACCGAGGGACGTACGCGGACGACTGCATCGTGGACAGGTGCAGGAAACACAGATGTTACGTCGTGGCCACGTGCGATACGGATTTGAAACGAAGGTTACGGAAAATCCCGGGCGTGCCAATCATGTATCTTCAGAATCATAAGTACAGCGTCGAAAGATTGCCCGCGGCAGGGAACATCGGGAACGCGCCCAGATTGTAGTTTATAGTTTTAGTTTTAATGTAGATGAGATGTATGATGACTTCGCGCGACGTCAACATTTTTCCCCTCAATACGTCTCTTTCTTTCCTCCTCTGACACAAGTGTTTTAAAAATAGAGTGCAGCGCATCAGAATAAACACCACGCTAAAAAGAACACACACACGCACGCATTATGCGGCAAACGAGCATCGTCGCCTGCGTCGGGTTAAAAGAGGAGAAGGACGAGATGATGGGTAGTATTACTGCTGCTCCTCCGGGCGCGTCGTCGTCATCGAGAGGAGGAGGAAATGGAAGACACGGAAGACGTGGAATTTCAAAAATGTACGACGCGCGCGATGTGCTTTTGCAGAACAACAAGTCGCACGCGGCGCAAGTGATGGAGGCGGAGACTTTGGCGGCGCTTTACAGTCCACTTTCGGAGAATCATCGTCGAGCGATTGGAGAAGAAAAAGAAGAAGAACATTTCGATGCGAATGAATCAGAGAAGAAGAAGATGGACAAATCGAAACAATATCAGAGAGACTTGCTGCTTCAAATCGAACAGAACCGAGAACGCAAGCGAAACGAGAAAGAGGACGAGAGACGAATGGAAAGGATTCGGATGATGTCTTCGTCCGCCGCGTCGTCGACGAACGGCGGTCGCGGCGGTAAAGTCGACGTAACGGCTGCGTACGGACGAAGAGAATTGTACGCGCGGGAGAAAGCGAACGCTGAATACGAAAGCGCGTTGAAAATGCAAATCGAAGAGAAGAAACGGAGGAAAGAGGAAGAAAAACGGAAAATGAGAGAGATGGAGATTGAGGACGAGAGGAGGATTTTACGAGATTTAGAGAGGATGAACGTGAACAATGCGAGCGGCGACTTTAGTACTGGGGTTGGAGCGCGCGGTAAAAGCAAATCAGAGGAGCCCGTAGTCGATGACGCGAAAAATGTAGCAAACGTCGTCGTCGTCGTCAAAGAAGAAGAAGTGGGCGAATTATTAAGCTTTAGCGAGTTTGTCTTCCCGACAACGGACGAAGAACTCGACGGTGGTAATACTTAGCCGTGACGCGTGCACACTGTATTTATGTACCTACTCCCGAACTACTACGAATATCACTACTACTGCTACACTACTACTACTACTACTACTACTACCAATACTACTACTCTTTATCTAAAGCCGTCGTTAAACATCCGACGCAGTTATGCAACCGGTCGTGAATGTATACATCGCACGCGAAGCAAAATTCTTTCTCGCATTTGAGACACTTACTCAACATCCCAGTCGACGCATCCACCACGACACAACATCCAAAGCACTCTCTGAGAAATTGTCCATCATCATCATCATCTTTACCGCTGTTTTTTTTTCTCTTCTTCTCCTCTTCCTCCTCGTTTTTTGAATCGCCGTCTACTTTCACTTCCACAAACGGCATCACCGGGAACAAATGGTGGTAACTTCTCGCCAAGTGCGGCGAAGATACCAACGATAACTGACACGTCCCGCACTGACTCGGTAGCTCCTCCGCTCTCGCCTCACATCTCGGACACCGATACTCTCCGTTCCTAGGTCCAATAGTCAACACGTCTCGATCGTCCTCGTCTCCGGCGCCTAGGCCAAACTTCCTCGGCTCTCGTCTCGGAAATCCCATCTCCACCAACGCCGGTTTCGCGGTTTCCAACAACAACGCCGGCGGAGGCGCGCACTCCATAATCAATCTCGTCAAATGCGACTGGTCCAAACTCACGCTAAACTTCCCTTTTGTCTCCTCGCTTAACTTTTTAAACACCCTCGTCTCCGCCGCCACGCAAATAACGTTCGTCCTCGCTTTCATCTTCTTCACTTTCCTCACCGAATCGTTGATATTCCCCGGATCGCACGTGCTCAAACTCGAAATAATCGCTATAATCTCCCTCGCACCAAACGGTGGCACGTCTCTCAATCCTTCCATCGCTTGCTCTAACCCGTTTTGTAACGAAAAACTCCCCCCGACGCCGTCGCTCGCAAACGCCTTCTTAATCGCCTTCACGTGCGTCTCCGGAGATCCGGACAGTTCGGTAATCCGTTCCGCTTTCCCATCTTTACACGCGATCAAACCTAACTGCGACAAGGGGTTTTGATTGAAGAACTCTCGAACGAATTTAATCATCAGCGGTAATAGGACTGCGCTTCGATTCGGTCGCATGTCTTCCACGTGTATCGCGTCGCTCAAATCGAGAATCACGTAACAGTACCGAATCATCCCTTTGGCAACTCTGGACTGCGACGCTTCTTTCTCGATTTTCTTCCTCTTTTCGTTCGCCAGAAACCGCCGTCGCTCAGATCGGTCCTTTTCCAGCGAGGACGAGCGTAAGTTTCCCTCGGCATCTTCCGTTAAATCTTCCCACGTGCGTTCTTTTTGGTACCGTTTTTCGTACGCTTTCAGCGCGTTTTCTTCCTCTTCGGCGGTGAATTCGTACCGAGGGTCGTCCGGTTCGAACGGGATTCGGTTTCCCCGTTCTTCTTCTTCGAGCGACGACATTTTGAAAAACACCAACAATTACTACTCTAGTATTATATAGGTATACTAACGAAGTGGCAGAGAGAAGAAGTGATGTGTGTAAGTGTGTGTTTTGCGCGTAATAATGACGAAATGTTTGAGAGAGATTCCATTTGGTCTGACACTGATAAAATTTTCAAAGAGAGAGACCGTCGAGACCATCTCGCGCTGCTGCTCGTACTACGCTTTAGCTCTACATTTTCAAAGAGAGAGAGACCAAGAGCACTTTGGATGCGCTCTCTCTTTTATCTCCGTTTTCCCCGATTACTCACCCGCCGCTCGGAGGAAATATCGGCCACACGCGACAGCACCCGTCTCGTCGAGTGCACACGAGTAACTCTTTTCCGCCTTTTTTGCGAAACTGGACCGAAGCGACGCCGGGGAGTCGGTCGGTTCGGACCAACTTTTCCGTTTTTAAACACGCGAGAATGGGCCCTATACGGTGTGCGGGTCCGGAGTCCCAGCATTTTCGGTGGGAGAAGATGCGGGTTTTCCCGTCCCAGTACCCGACGGCGAGGAGTTTGCGGTCGGCGCGGAAGGAGAGAGAGGCGACGCCTTGGGTGGATTCGTCCGGGGAGTGATACGGACCTTTCGTGGAGTCTTTTTTTAGAGCGAAAATTTCTTCGTAGACACCTTCTGAGACAGACAGAAGTGAAAAGTTCGCGATCACAGACCTGAAGAGTTCGATTCCCATATAGAGGGTGACGGAGCCGTCCGCGCACCCGATGGCGACTACGTGCATTCTATCCTTGCAATCTATGTTCTCATCTTCTTCATCGTTCTTCCTCTGTACGTAACTGTCTATGCACGTGACCATATCTTTAAAACATCGTTCGGTGTTGTTTGGTAGATGAACATTTGAGTTCGATGAGCCGGCGTCGAGGAAGTCTCCCTCGTCTGTTCTCACGACAGTCACGTGTCCGCTTTCGTATCCAATCATTAAAGTTCGTCTGGAGAGAAACTTCAACGCAGACACGCTCCCGTACTTTTCGTTGTCCTCTTCCTCTTCCTCTTCTCCTTCTTCGCTCCCTTCTCCCGTCGTCACCTTTTCCCTCTTCTCCAACAGTATCGGTTTCGACGTCATCCTTCCTCCTTCCAAATCGACCGATACGAGCTCCACGGCGCCTCGTTCGCTCGCCGGTCGAGCTACTACTACTCCGCGTTTCTTTTCCTCTTCTAACGACGACACCGTTGTTATCACGTTCGACATTGGACAAAACGTGTGACACTCGCTCTCTGTTTCTAACACTTGTTTCAGCATCGGTTTCCGTCGCCACCGTTTCGGCGGGAAAATATCTTCTTCTTTCTCTTCGTTCTCTTCAGGTGAGGAAACCCACAAGCAAACCGTGCCGTCTCTTTCGTGCGTGAGAAACGTACATCTGTCTGACTCTTTACAGTCTTCGACAATTTCGATCGCTAAAATCGACGAGGAAACTTTCCTTTTGGGGTCGCGCGTGGTGTTCTCGTCGTCGTCGTCATCGTCGTCGTCATCACCGACCGTCCACACGTTCCTTTTCGTTTCCCCGTTCCAAAGTTTCACTCGTCCGTCGCCGTCTGCGGTCAACAGCAAAAACCGATCGTTCTCTCCACATTCGACGACGGAGGAGCACTGACAATCGGTGCCACGTTGGCCACGAAACACGGACGGGTCCGGCGGTGGCGGTTTCTTCGACTCTTCTTCCGCGTTTTTGTTCTTAATCATGCGGGTGTCTTTTTGTGTCGTGCATTGGGGTTTTGCGAGATATTTTGTGTGTTGTCGATGCTAACAGAATACGATGATTTCGTTGTTCATGATGGTGATACACGGTGGTTGCTACTATTTTTAGTTTATCTTTCTTTTATTCAGCACCTACGTTGATGTGTGTTTGTGCTGCGGCGAGATATTTTGTTGTTGATGTTGATACATGGTCGACGACCCGCTCGCGGTCGTCGTCGCGTGGTGGTTCATCGGCGATCCGCTCGCGCTGCTGCTTCCGTTATTGTTGATGAGTTGCTCTTCGATCGGCATGGACCACTTACTGGCGATGGATTTCGCGCGTCTCCACGGCGGCGTGTCCATCTTCCTCGCCGCAAAACTCGAGTTCAACTTGACCGCCATGAAGTCGATGATTTCCAAAAGCCTCGAGAAAGTGCCGACGAATTCGCTCGGTAACTCGTCCAACAAACGTTGGTACCGCGGCGTGGCGTTGGCGATGACAAAGTGCGACCGTAAATCTGCCTCGACGATGATTCTTTGCAAATTGAGCTCGTTCGGCGGTAACGACGACGACGACGAAGACATCCGGGACGAATACGAACTCGCCGACCCAACCGCGTGTTGTCGTCCTTGCATCGTCATCATCTCTTCTTCGTTGTACGCTCTCTCGCCCACGCGCGCGTACTCCGGGTCTATCCAGACGTACGAGTGCACTAAATTCCTCAACGCGCACGCGCCTCGAAACTTGCTGCTCGTCGCCACGCGCACTTCTCGATCTTCCCGCCCTGTTTTCGCGAACATTTCTTCAATCGTTTGTTTCAATCTGAAGCATTTTTCTCGCTCTCGTTCCTCGTCTTCCGATTCTCTTCGAGTTATTTGGTGGAGAGTCGGTGTTGCTATTGTCTTTTCGTTGTTGTTGATGTTCTGCGCGGAGGCAGCATCCTTTTTTTTGTTTTTGTTGTTGTTTATAGAAGATATCCTCTGAAAACTCGTCCTCGCGATTTCCAACACCTCGCGTTCCACCTCGGTTTCCGGCCTCGTCAGGCGTCGTATCGCGTTCACGTCTTTCATCTCTTCGTACTCTTCGTTTTCAAATTCCTGTTTTTGTTTTTGTTTTTCTTGTTCTTCTTCGTGTGGTAATTCCGGCGTCGTCGTCTGGCTCCTCCTGGACTTAAACCTTTCGTCTCGATGATGATGTTCCCTTTGCTTCGGCGGCACCGGCGGCGGTTTTTCCTCCTCCTCCTCCTCCGTGCATTCTTCTCCGAAGAGCAAATCTTCGAAGTATTGCGCGTCGTCTTTCACCACAAAGTCTCTCTTGTTGCCTCCTCTTTTCGAGTTGAAGTGAGCGTCCTCCTCTCTTTTAAACGCCTTCTTCTTTTTCGCGTCGTCGTCGCGCGAGAGAGACGGTTTCCACGCCGTCATCCCCCTTGGTCTTCTCGATGTTACTTTTAGATATTCCTGAGGATATTCCTTTCCCGGGGAGAACAAATTTTCGTATCTAATCGTTTAAAATGAAATCTTCTACGAATGCGCGCGCGCTCGCGTTTCAGAAGAGATATAAAACGTAAACGCTCCCGAACGAGTATATATATATCGCTCTTTTCGCGTTTCAAAGGATTTGCTTTATTCGTCGTTTTGTGCTTTATGTGTGCTAAAGAACGAGCACAAGCGCGCGTGAAATGGCGTGTGGCGTCCTTCTGTTATCTCTTTTGTTCTCTTCTTTTTGAAGATTTTTTGGGATTTTTGAGATTTTGCTGACTCGACACTTTTTCCTTGACTGCAGTGACCCGCCTCTTCGAGACGAATAAAGGAGATGGAGACGTCTTTGTCGACCACATTTTTGAGGAAAGGTGGTCGTGTTGGGGTTGTGTCTTTGTTATGATGAACGACTTTGTGCGATTCTATCTGCGTTTTTGGGGAGACGTGCTTTTAGTATCTCTGTTGTCTTCTAAAGTATTCGTATTATATATATTATCCTTCAATTAAAAATAACTTTTTCAAAAATTCGCCTCATTAGAAGCATTAGGGCTTACAGTCAGCAAATAATAGTAGGAATAATACTAATGTCGACGTCGAGGTCGAGCTTCGCCAAGCGCTTGGAATCGATCAGAAGTACCTCCCTCGCTCGGGAAAAGAAAGGTACATTGATGAAAGATATGAACGCGCGATGCGTGCAATTCGCATTCGCGACCGTGCAATTCGCATTCGACGAGGAGAACCGATTGATACGAGAAGCCGTGCGATTCCAAACGAAAAGAGAACGGAAACGAGGAAAGTTGGCGACGCTGTGTCAAAAAGGGACGATGACGGAAAACAGGAAAATGATCTTTCTCGCGGTCGCGCACGCGCTGGCGACGCTGATCATCTGGCAGCACTTCTTTTACGTGAAATATCGCGTGCAAGAGGCGAAGGTTCCGGACGAAGCAAATTTGTACTGGTGGAAACGGTTGACGCCACCGATTGAGTTTGGAGCGATGCACGCGATTCTGTTTCAGATGGCGTTGTTACCGCTGACAATGGCGCGACAGACGGTTGCCGCGTTATCGAATACGTATATCGGACGCAAGTTCGTGCCTTTGCACAAAGTGGTCGCGATGCACGTGCATCTGGGATACGTCATGTGCGGTTTCGTTTTCGCCGCGACAATTATCTTTTTCGCTTTCTTCGGTCAAGGGTGCGCGCAGCAACGTTCGGGGAAGGAACCGTCACCGAATGGCGTTCGAACTTTTTGTAAGAAAATGACGAGCGAAATCATGGCCACCGGTCTTGCGATTACGGGGTGTTTAATTCTCGTCGCCGTGACATCATACATGCGAAACAGAATCAAATATGAAATCTTTTACTACGTACATCATTTGGTATTTGTCATGTTCTCGCTTGCCATAGCGCACACGTTGGATGACAAGTTCAGACGTGGACAAGTGAGATCGCAAAACTTCAAATGGTTCAGCGCGTCGTTGTTGTGGTATCTTACGGACAGATTTCAAGCGTCTTTCTCCACGCGCGAATGCGACGTCGAAGAATGCAAAGTGTTCGGTGATGATTCAGATGAGTCGCGAAAAGTGGTCAAATTGCGACTCACTCGACCCGTAACTTTCGTCTTCCGTCCCGGTCAATATGTGTTCATCGCCATTAAAACGATCGATTCACATTGGCATCCGTACTCCATTGCTTCTGATCCGCGCGAAGAAACGATTGATTTCTACGTAGAAGTTATGAGCACCTCGAAAGTGGACGGTTCAGACAGTTGGACGCATAAACTTTGGCGAGATGCAAAGGATGGCTTAGTAACAAAAGTCTCAATCAATGGTCCGTACGGTTCGGGATTCAACGACATAAGTGATCGAACGCAAATCTTGGGCATCGGTTCGGGTACTGGAATAGTTCCGATGCTCTCTTTGTTAAAGTCTCATATGAATCCCCTGTTACTAGGGGAGCCTGCGATGCACCTCAGAGCGCGCGCCGAAACAGATGCAGCAAATCGCCGTTTTGCCGAAGAATATAGCAAAGAATCTCGTTACGTCGCGCAACCGTTGGTAAATCTCGCGTCTGCGGTTTTCCACGGGGGACGAAAACAAATCGTGGATATCCCCCAAATCTTTGCCGATGGAAAAGTTGCGCTCACAGGGATGCAAACGCGTTGGCGTCGCAAACAGCTGGAGAAGAAGACGGACAATCCTACGAAGAAATTTTTTGAGAAAAAATTCCGCAGAAACATGTTTTTCGAGGCTTGGCAAGTCGTACAAATCGCTTTTCCGTTACTCGATTTGACAGCAGTTGGTTTGCTGATTTCGTTCTACGTTAACGAAGGTATCGCCACGCAAGCCATGCGCGAGGTACCACTTTGGATCTTTTTGGTCAATTTGGTTTACTATTTTATAAAATGGTGCTTTGAAACAATCAACGAACCGCTGTGGTACATCGATATGCTCTTCACGATGACTTCCGCACTATCGTTTGGATTCTGGTACCGAATAGTTCACGATGAACGAAGGCTCTGGACAGGGTACGCCGTGTGGGGATACGCTGCTCTCTCGGTTTACCGAGCTTGTCGTACACTGAGTGGTGTTTCTTTGACTAGTAAAGCGGAATCTGGCGCCGTATCCTCGTTTCTCGCCAAAACTGGTCAAGATAAAAACATCACCGAAAAGCTAACTATTGTCATGGTTACTCCCCAAGCTGATTTTTGCGCGGTGATCTGGAACGATTTGAACGAGACGTACGAGAAAGCTTACAATGTGTACGGCGAAGCGTTATCGAAATTTATCGAAATTCAGGTATATTGTACCAATAAGGATGCGACTGAAACCGACGAGCTCTTGCGTACTACGAGCGCCACCACGCTCGGCAAAAGCGGTGCGCTCCGTCTCCATCGACCAGATTTCGAAGCGCTCACGCAAGCACCTTTAATGACTCAACTCACGCGTGACTACTGGGAGGGACGACCAAAATTCACGTCATCTGTCGTCATATTTTGCGGAAGCACCAGGCTCGGCTCCAAAATCTCCAACGCCATCTTCAACGCCAAGATGCGTTTTAAAGTATTCATCGGCTCTAACCACGTCCTCGATTTCATACAAGAAAACTACGGCCAAGCGACACCGATGAAATCGCGTGGCGTGTCTACAACGATTAGAGAGGTGAAAACGGTGTAAAATGTGACGCGATACCCGCGTCTACGCGCGGTACCGCGGTTCCGGTTTTTGCGCCGCCATAATATGTAACTCTATTTTTACGAAGATTACAAATTTCACGAGGCCTCGTGATTATATTATCACTGACTTGTATCACCGGCTGGTACTGATAAACTTAATAATATAATAACTTAATACGTAACTTATGTGCCGTGGTAATAGTGAGTACCTGTGGTAACTTTAATAAACGTATATTAACTTATCAAATGTGGTACTGGATGCTGTCTAAACTCTACGCGTATATTTAATGCACACATCACAGCACTCGTTTTGAATAAAGAAGGTGCTCAGATTTCTGCGCAGCCGTTTTTCTCTCCCGAGAACAGCGAACACGTCGCTTTGGAAATGATCGAGGACGCGGAAGAGACGCTGGATATATTCACGCCCGGGGTGAAGTTTTGGTCCTACG
>ERZ651776.1385-NODE-1385-length-29165-cov-4.440010_pt1 | contig 29165 bp, 27 predicted proteins | sample MGYA00514761_ERZ651776 | MGnify/ENA metagenome assembly ERZ651776
CAATTTAGCAGGATCTAATTCAGGAATATGATTTGGATGTTGAAAATACATATATATGTATATTTATACTATATGTATCATCACTAAAAAATTCCGCTTTTTCTGTGTTAAAAATATTATTTTTTCCCTTGTAAATTTTGTTTTCAAGTATTTTCAAAAATTTAGACACTCCTGATGAGCATCCTTTTGTACAAGAAACGAAGGAAAGAATAGCGGGTTTAAACGAAAAACGCCGTCAACTTTTAGAAAAAGTAAAAGATACTAACCAAGAGATTACAAAAGAAGTAAAAGAAGTATTTACGGGAGCTATGAAATACCTTGTTGATGCTTTTGAAGAAGAAGATGTAGATAGGAAAGAATTAATTTATATGAAAGGCTTAGATGAATATCCTAATGATGCATCTCTACATGGTGATTACGCTAGTTTTTTATATAATATTAAGAATTATGATAAAGCAGAAATATATTATAAAAGATCACTTGAATTAAATTCTGAAAATGCTATAACTAATGCAAATTATGCACTGTTTCTCGAAAATATTAAGGATTTTGATAAGGCAGAAAAATATTATAAAAAATCTCTTGATTTAGATTCTGAAAGTTCAGTCAATATTGAAAATTACGCAAATTTCCTCTTAGAAATTCGTAAAGATTATATCCAAGCTGATAATTACTATAAGAAAGCTCTTGAATTAGAGCCTAAAGACCCTATTTTCAATATTAATTATGCAAACTTTCTTACTTACTATTTAAAAGATTATGATAAAGCTGAGTTTTTTTATAAAAAAGCACTTGAATTAGATCCAGAAGAGTCAAATAATAACTCTAATTATGCATTATTTCTTGAGAGAGTTAAAAATCAATATGATCAAGCGGAAATATACTATAAAAAAGCACTTGAATTAGATGGTACTCATGCTATTAATACAGCTAACTATGCACATCATCTTATTATATCAAAACAAGATTTTAAAGAAGCTAAAAAATATATAAATAAAGCTTTTGAACTTGTAAAGGAAGAACTATTAGATGTATTTTTAGAACTCTGGTTTTATAGATACGCACATTATCCAGAGTGGCAAACACAAGCAGAAAAAGAACTAGAAACTTTATTAATGAAAGGGGCAAAATCTATTGCATGGAACTTTGATCCACATATTGAGATTGCTAAAAAGAACGGACATCCCAACCCCGAAAAACTACAAGAATTTGCAGATCGAATTTCTAAGATAGACTAACCAGTTTCGCTCTTTTTTACATAAGTCATTTTTTTTTCATTAATTAGCATTTCTTAACATGAATCAATTTGTAAAATAGCTATGAAAAAATTAATTTTTGCTTTCGTCCTTCTAGGAACATGTACGATACAAGCACAACTAAAAGGAATTACAGAAGTAGGAGACCAGGTATTTCTGTATAGCAATGGAACTTGGAAGTATGCAAGCGAAGTAGCAGCGAGTTCAACTACCGTAACTGTAAATCCTAAGCGGTTTGTAAAAGATGAAGACGCTACATTTCTTCTTAAAAGTACCAAAGTAGATATCGGTGTTTGGATAGATCCAACAGAATGGAGTTTTCAAAAATCACAAGATAATCCTGAAGCAGAATATGAATTACAATTAAAAGGAGAAGATTTATATGGGATGATTATTGCAGAAAAACTTGAGATTCCTATAGAAAACCTGAAGGATATAGCATTAGAAAACGGTCGAGAAGCTGCTCCCGATTTATATGTAGTACAAGAAGAATACAGAATAGTAAATGGGCAGAAGGTATTATTCCTACAATTGAATGGAACCTTACAGGGTATTAAGTTTACCTATTACGGATATTACTACTCCAGCCCAAGCGGTACTGTACAATTTATCACTTATACGTCACAAGGTCTTTTGAGTTCGTATATTGACGATTGTGAAAAAATCTTGAATGGCTTTGTAAAAGTTCAGTAAATAAGAGTTTTTTATAACTTAAGAATCTAACCTAACCAACTAGAGAATTCCCCATCTAATTTTTATTAGATGGGGAATTTATTTTTACGATTATTGTAGATATAATGTGAAATCAGTCACATTGATAGATATGTAGTTACAACCTACATTTTGGTCTCTATAAGGTCTTGCAATAATGACATTATAAAATGTGGTATTTAAGGAAGATAATACATTTGACCGAGCTGCCATATAGGAACTGCATAATGTTATTTTAGGCTTTTCTGGTAAAATTTCCCATCCTGGTCCTCCAGAAGTTTGAGTCGTTAACGGATGCGCACCTACGATGTAATTTTGTATATCTGGAGATCCTCCTATTGGAAATGGACCATTAGGTGGATCTCCGTACTCAATGCCATTAGGAATGTATAATTCTATACAATTTTCATTTGTAATTTGATTAATAAACGATGTAGCAAAACCTTCTGCCCAAACTTGATAATTTTGTGATGATTCAGGCATTTCAGGTGGTGGAGGATTATCACTTAACAATGCACTATTAGGAGGACGCTGTACTCCAAAGTTAGGCCTACAATCTCCAATGTAATATGCTAAAAACTGTTCCTTAAACGCTACTTTAAAGTTTGTATAATTAGATTGATTTCCTAATAAAGCCTGTATAGGAATCACTGTACCATACACAGCAATAGCATTATTTATTTCTGTCATAATACTTGAGTTTTGTCCTACGATAGTATTTGACTCCGCAAGTACCTCCGCCGTAATAAAAGCTGTCCATTCCATTTGAGACCTAAATACTTCAATATCGTCTTCTATTGTTCGTTGTGATGATTCTTGAGTAGCGGTAGACTCTTTCTCTTGAAGAATGATTGCAGTAGCTGTTGTAATTTCATTTTCTAAAACCTCTTCTGTAGTACATGATACCCATAATAGGATCACCATAAAACTTATGTATTTTTTCATATATATACTGTATTTTAAATACGAATGTATTTGATATTTCCTTTCTTACAAGTAGTATTGCGTTTAAGAAATAGGATGTTTAGTAAACGTGGCTATGGGTTTCGTAAGCGTTTATCCAAATAATGTTTTTAGCACTTCATTTTTCTTTCTACTCGAAATAGGGATTTTAATATCATTAGTAAGAATAAGAAAACCACTTTTGTCATAACGTTGCACATGATTTCTATTAACTACGTACGAGCGATGACATCGTATAAAATGTGATTGATCAAAAACAGCATCATAAAATTTAAGCGTACGAGCGACCATAATAGTTCCAGAAATAGTAAAAAAGGTAGTGTAATTACCATCTGCTGCACAATAATAAATATCTTCTTGTTGTAATACGTGCATCGCATCACTAGTGGAAACCACAATTTTTTCTATATATTTTTCAGAGTAAAATTGAGAAGCAATCACTCTAGAGTCTGGAAGGGTACTTCGCGAGGAGACAGAGTTGATTGCTTTTTGAATCCCAGCAACAAATTCGTCTTCATTAATAGGCTTCAAGATGTAATCTAACGCCCCTATCTTAATGGCTTGTATCGCATGCGTGTCATGCCCCGTAATAAAGATCAATGCAAAATCTTGATTGCTAATTTTTTCTAAAAGATCAAAACCAGAACCGTCTCCTAACTGAATATCTAGTAAGACAAGATCTGGTCGATGCGTTGTAATTTCTTTGATTCCAGAGGCAACACTATATCCAGTTCCTACAATGCTGATCACATCTTTAAAATGTGCTTCTAGGAGTTGTGAAATGTCTGCTCTAAAAAGCGGTTCGTCTTCAACTAAAACAACTTTAATCATTTGTATAAGATTTATAGGGGAGTTGAAAAGACACAATAACGCCTGTTTTAGTAGGTGTTGTTGTATTATCTTTAATGAGGACGGTTGTCCCTGTTTTTTTAGAAATAAAATCGGTTATTAATGCTATAGAAGCCGACTTTTTAGATCGTTCTTTCTGTTGGATACCTTTTCCATTATCTTCTATCGTGCAAAAAAGTTTTTTATGCTTTCGCGAAAGCGTAATTAGCAACACTCCCGTATAGGTACTATCTGCAAAACCGTGTTCGATGGCGTTTTCTACAAAGGGCTGAATAAGCATAGATGGAATATCGATAGTGTCTTCTGGCAGTTGGTTGTCTATTGTGTATGTAAAACGTTTAGGAAAACGTAATTGCTGTAATTCTAAATACTGTTCTATAGACTCAAGCTCGTCTTCTAAAGGAACATAGTTTGCCATAGAATTTTCTAAAACCAAACGTAATAGTTTTGAAAAACTATTCAAATATTTAATAGCGAGTACGCTATCTGTTTTGATCAAGCTCTGGATCGCGTACAACGCATTAAATGTAAAATGCGGATTCATTTGTGCGCGTAGTAACCGTTGCTGCATCAGCAGTTCTTTTTGTTCTTCTTTATATCGCCTGAATCCTATAAATAGGATTATTCCTAACAGTGAAATAATACCAATAGCGCCAACAATACCTCTAAATCTTTTTTTGTCAAAGGCTGCTTGCTGATTTTTGAGTTGTAATTCTTGTTGCTTCTCTTTTGCCTGTGTCAACGATACAAGTTCCTTTGAAAATTTTTCTCGATAGGCTACATCCTGATATTTTGTAATGGTATCTAAAAGTGTGATGGTATTTCCATAAGCTCCATTGGAAGCGAGTTGTAATCGCAATTGATACTTTAGCACGTTGCGTTGAAGGCTTTCTTCTAGGTTTTGAATCCCAATAGATGAGAGCGTGTCCAAATATTTTTTGGCTTCGTCGTATTGCTTTAAGTCTATGAGTACCTCAGTAATATTAGCATAGCCAACGGCGATCGTATTGGGAACATCAAAAGCATTCTTATCTAGCTTTTTCATCGCAGTAACTCCTTTTTGATATAAGGAGAGACTTTTTTCTTTATTCCCTTCAAAATACTGATATACGCCATAATTTGTATATAGTAATTGTGCTGTATTTGGGGTAAGCTCTTTAATAGCAATGAGACTGTCCAGCGTTGTAAAGGCTTGTTTTTTATCTCCTAAATATAGATAAGAAAGATGTGATCTGTCCAGTAAGGCTAGTCGTAAACGCTCTTTAAGAAAGACATTGGAGGGCTCTTGATCAACCATTCGAGTAAGAACAGCTATTCGCAGTTGATTGTTCTGTGCTGCTTTTTTATAATTACCAGTAGCTTCATGATTCACTTGCTTTAAATAATTGAGATGTACTAAGCCAATATCAAGACTTGGAGAAAGATGTTCTTCAAAATCTCTAGTAGTGGTAATTTGATTTCCTAGTTCTCCTTTTATTCTGTATAAATCCCAAAGTTTGTAATAGAAGACAGCTTCCTTTTCAGTATCAATAGGTGGTTTGGTATGCGCTATAGTTTTCTGAAAATATATGAGGGCAGCGTCATATTTTTTTTTGCTTACATAGGCATTTGCTATGTGTTCATAGTATACGGTTTTTATACTATCGGGAACTGTTTCTAAGCTTTTTACCGTTTGTAATGTGTAGATTTTATCTGTATTAGATAAAGTATCTATGTGCGTGAGAAGGTCTGTTAATTGATCTGAAGAATCAGCTTCTTTTTTTGTTTGCTCACAGCCCAATAATAGGCTTAGGATTAAGAGAAGTAGAAAATTTTTATACACAACGCTAATAGGCGTGCATATTTTTACTTTTAATACATAATAAAGGGGCGTATTGTCTAGAATCACTAACGTTAATTATTTCCTTAAAATAAACAAATAATTAATAATAGAAGTGAACACCGATCATAAAGTATAGACCTGATCGCAGATCAGGTCTATACGATCTTTAATTAAAATGGAATACAGCCAAAAGTGCCACATCTTCCAGGACAGGCACAATTACCAGGACTACCAGAAGCAAAACAGCGAGCCCCGTTACTTAATCCAGCACATCCTATTTGACATTCGATAAGAGTTGGAGTAATCCCGCCTTTAATTTCTTTTTGTTCAAGCGTACTAAGCGTACTTGCTCCTTTAAGATTCATTAATTTTTTCATAATACTAAACTATTAGGTTACTAATTATTACTACTATTTTAAAACATTCAGGTTGATGTCTTAAATGAAGTAGCTTATGTATCAAATTACAAGAAATAAATTCTAAAAAAAGGTACTAATGTGTAAACGCTAATAAATACTGATTAAACGTATTCGTCTGTTTAGTAAATGTTTAAGTAAGCATTGTTTTAAGTGGAATTATATAGAAAGAAATAATAGATGCAACGTTGCTTTAAAAATAACCTCAAAAAAAATCTACCATTTTAAAATAGCAGGATATATATAATAATGTATATAAAAAGAACTTTTAGTTTTGTTCTTCAGCTTTTCGTTCTTCGATCAGCTTTTCAAGTTGTTTTCCATATTTAGATCGCTGTATCTTTTTTGGAAAGCGATTGTATATCGTATCTAAAAATGTCACATTGGCATCAGGTATCTGACTCAACATAAGAAAAGGAGCCATTTCTAGACTTGCATGTGTAGACGCAAACTGTCCCGTATATCTATATTTAGATTCTAATAAGCGTTGTAATGAGTCGTCATATTTAAGAATATCTTCTTGAACTCCAGAAATTTGAGCCTCGTAAGATCCTTTAATAAGATCAAGGTTTTTATCATTAAACTTCTGGTTCATTTTTTGAAACTCAGTCCATCTCATTTGGTTTTCTGCACCAATAACTGCGGCAAAACCTTCAAAGTTTTTAAGAGATGTCGTTATATTCATTTCACCGGGTTCTGCAAAAAATAAAATACGATCATCATATCCTGAGCCGTCCACTTTATCTAGATGTAAATACATCACTTCTGGCTCTTCTATGTTAAGAGAAAATTCAAATTCTGGATCACCATCTACCACTATAGAATCTAAGTTAATCAACGCAGTATCTTGAATACGTTGTAAATAGAGTGTTCCTTTTTTAAGACCTTTTACGGTTCCAGAAACTGTAAAGTTTTTTGATTCTGAACAAGCGACTACTACACAAGCCAATAACAAAAGAGCAAGAAATCTTCTCATTAATTAGGTTTCAATTAGATCACAAAGATGCTATTATTTTTATTGAAATACTAGCTTGTCGCTGCCATTTCCATTAAAATTGTACACAATATCGCTCCGTAGGTTCCTACAACATATCCAAAAACGGCAAGCAAGACTCCAACACTAGCTAGTGATGGATGAAACTCAGCCGCTACCACAGGTGCCGATGCAGCACCACCAACATTTGCCTGACTTCCTACGGCAAGGAAGAAAAAAGGTGCTTTAATCAATTTTGCCACAAGAATAAGTAATCCAGCGTGAATTGCCATCCAGACAACACCTATAGCAATTAATCCTGGATTTTCAAAAATAGTGGTTAAATCCATTTTCATTCCGATGGTAGCCACAAGAATATAAATAAAAACACTCCCTAATTTACTAGCTCCAGCGCCTTCATAATTCTTTGCTTTTGTGAATGATAAAAGAATTCCTATAAGAGTTGCGATAGTAACCATCCAGAAGAATTTAGAGCCAAAAGATGCTAATGCTGAATCTTTTGGAATATTTTCAAAAAGTCCAGCCATACCATCTGCTCCCCAATGTGCGATTCCAACAGCTCCAAAAGCAAGTCCCATCATCACCATAAGATCAGATAAGCTAGGATTGCGTTTTACACTCTCAGCAAACGTAGATACCTTTTCTTTAAGCTCCGTAATCGCTGTATTATCGGCTTTGAGCCATTTGTCAATTCGGCTCGATTTACCAATACCTAGTAGTAAAATAGCCATCCATAAATTGGCAACTACAATATCTACAAGTACCATTCCTCCATATTTATCTGGATTATATTGATATATTTCCAGCATAGCTGCTTGATTAGCGCCACCGCCTATCCAGCTTCCAGCTAGTGTGGATAACCCACGCCATACGGCATCAAAGTCGGCTCCTCCAACTGTTTCTGGAGATACTAAGGAGATCAATAATATGGCAATAGGCCCTCCGATAATGATTCCTACGGTTCCTGTAAAAAACATCACTAGTGCTTTTACACCTAAGTTTGCAATGGCTTTTAAGTTGATACTTAATGTCATTAAAACTAAGGAAGCAGGTAATAAATATCTTGACGCTACAAAGTACAATTGCGATGACTTATCGCTTATAAGTCCAAAAGAATTAAAAATGGCAGGAATTAAATAACACAATAATAGTGCAGGAATTACTTTATAAAAGGTACTCCAAGGTCCTGACTTTTGGCTTGAGGTATAAAATACGCCAGCTAGAGCAAGAGCAAGAAGTCCAAAAACAATGGCATCGTTTGTAAAAAAAGCGTGTTCTTCCATAGGTGTTTGTAATAAAATAGATGATTTCTAATGATTCTTTATACGCTTTCGCGAAAGCGTATTTAGCAAGACAATATACTTATAAATATAACCAATAGGTCACTTTTAGATTAAGAGAACGTACGCGAGGTGCAAAAACAGTATCTGTAAAGTAATTGTCATTATAGACTAAGAAAAGGTCTGAAAGGGGTGCAAAACGCCATTGAAGCCTCGAGTTGATGCTGAAGTTGTCTTGTTGCGAACTGTATTGAATAAAGGTCGCCCAGAAAACAGATTTATTAAAAGTAACATCAATACGAGGGCCTAGTAACCATAGGTTTTCTGTAGCAAAAGGAGCGGGTAAGGAAATGTGGTCAAATCTCGCATCTATCGCAAGATTAAAATAAGGTTGTAATCTGTAGTTGATATCTCCTCGCACAGAGACAATGTTTCCATTAAAAAATTGTCCTCCTGAAGGTTGTATAGTGTATGAAAATATTTTTCTTCTATCTGATTGATATCGCAATTCTACATTGCTATAGCGATACTCTGTATTTGCCGCTAGGGGAGTCCCATCAGATCTAGAGGGGTCAAACTCGTCAAAAAGGAAGACATAATTATTAGTAATATTAGCACTAAGTTGTGCATTATTTTTAAACTCAGCATCCCAACTTGTTTGGAAGGTATAATCAGAATTAAAAAAATCGAGTGTAGGTCGCCACGTAATGATAGGCGTAAAGGAAAAGATATGTCGATTTATTTTTCCTTTATTTGGGAATAATAAATATTCTACCTGTGGGTCTATTTTTAAAATATCAGTACGAGGTATGAATCCTAAATCTGATTGAAAATTATCTCCAATAAAAACACCACTACCGCGTACACGCCAGTTTCTACTATTATATTGTAAACGGGCACCACCAGAATAGTCATCGTCTTCTAATTCAGGTGTAAAGGATTTATGAAAATATACTTTTCCGTTCCAAGAATTATCTTCATTTGCCAAATTATAGTCTACACCTACCACACGATTATATTCTTCGTCAGAAGTAATAAAAGACTCGTCACTCGTATTTTGCCTGTTTACAAATAGAAAACTAATATTTGATCTACTAAAGAGTTTGTGCTGTAAAGCAACAACACTGTTATTATTACTTCCTATTTCATTAGTGGCATCAGTAGCGGTTTGGATATTTAAAATCCCAATACGTAGATCATTAGAGAGTTTACCGCTTAATCTAGCACCTGCAATGATATCATTTTGAATGGTCTCGTCGTCTGCATTTCTGGCAATACCAATCCGACGAGAAAAGAACGGGTTGGCATCTCTGGAATCTCCAAAATCTGCAAAGAGATCACTATTTTCTATAAAGAACTGCCGCCGTTCTGGAAGGTTGATTTCAAAACGTGTTAAGTTGGTCACTTGCTGATCTACTTCTACATTTGAAAAGTCAGGGTTAATGGTGGCATCAAGATTAAGGCTATTACCAATGGTCAATTTTGCATCACCCCCCACACCAAGATCAAAGGAATCCTCTCCAGTTTCATAGTCTTTTCCTACAAGTGTATTGATATAAGGAATGATAGAGATCGGACTTTTGGAGTTTCCTAGTGGTTTTTCAAAAACCATATCGCCCATGTAGGCAAGATTAAATATAAATTGGTTTTGTGGAATGTTTGTCCAAGTATTTCGCTCGTTTCCTTGGGTATCAAATTGGTAGGAATTAAAACGCCATCTTGTTTCGCCTTCGCGAAATTTGAATGCGGAAAACGGAATTGCCCATTCGCAGATATAATAAGTATCATATTGAGTAGTTTCTCCTACCCATTTGGTATCCCAACTCGTTGTAAAACCTCGTAACTCAGTACCGCCTCCAGAAACTAAGGCTTCTCTCAACACGCCTTCTGGATTAGAACCAAAGAGGAAAGCATTGGTACCATCATTAAATGTATCAAACATCAAGGTGACATTATCACTACCTCCAGCTCTAAAATCACGACGTAAGGAAGGAACAATAAATTCTTTTCCAATGGTGTAAATTTTAATACCTACATACAGTTTTTCATCATCGTATAGAAATCTAATTTCTGTTTGATTTTTTGCTTGAATGGTATCGGTAGGGAAGTATTGCCAGAACTCTTTGGCAGGAGCTGCTTGTTCCCATACCGCCTCTTCTAATTTTCCATCTATTTTGATCTCAGAATCGATGTATTTTACAAAAACTTCTTTATCTTGAGAAAAGGATAAATACGTAGTTTGTAAGATGATTAGAAAGAGTAATTTTCTTTGCATGAAAACAAATATATACTTAATACTTTGTTAACATAGTTTTTTATGATCCTTTTAACCAACTCTGGCGAAGCCTTAATTCGGGTCCTTCTGTAAAGTATTGTAATTCAGTAATAGTCGCTTTATTTATGATAGGAGTGTTGGTTTTTCCTGTTAAGACCATCTCTTGACCATCTCTTTCTATAGTAAAGCTAATCGCATCTCCTTCTTTCCAAGCGATTGATTGTGTTATAAGATCGTATATGTTTGATACATCATATTCAGTTCCATTCACTGCCTTTATTACATCCCCACCTTGTAAACCTATCTCATTAAAAAAGGAGTGAAGTTCAATACCAGGTCTCACAAAAATAGTATTATCTGCTTGAGAAGCATCAATATAAGGCGTTCTTGTTTCTAAGTCTAAAAAGTACTGTGTAGGAACTCTTAGGGTGTTGTATTCTAAGCCTACTTTATCAAAGAAAGCACTATAATTAATAGGGATAGTACCTATCACATGCTTTTCAAAAAATTCTCCAATAGCTGGATATGTCATTTCTGTTATTTGTGGTATAATAGCTTGATCCTCAAATGGACGATTAGGTCCATAACGATCTGTGAGTTCTTTCATAACACTTAATAAACTTCTTTCTCTATTGCTTTTTTCACGTATTAAAATATCCAAACACATCGCAATAAGTGCCCCTTTTGCATATACATTTCCATAATTAGAGGCATACGGCTCTTCCAAAATATTTTGGCTCATTTTAGTAAATGATAAAGAGTCATCATAGCTTTTGGAAGCTGTGATTTTACCAACGATGGTATTATAAAATTCTGCATTAGTAACAAGCCCTTGTTGTACTTGGAAATGTTGGGCGAAATATTCTGTAATTCCTTCATACATCCATAAGTGCATGCTCATTTCTGGATCATTGTATTTAAACTTATGAATCTGTGTCGAATGTAAATTTAATGGGGTTACAATATGAAAAAATTCATGAGCTACAACATCTATTATAGCAGCATCCATGGCTTCTTTAGGTAACATTTCTGGTAAAACAACTACCGTAGATTTATGATGCTCTAGTGCTCCAAAGCCTTGTGCATCATCTGGACCAACCGTACTTAGGTATAACAATATACTATAGCGATCTGTTGTATTCATAGTACCTAAATATGCCTTTTGAGCTTTCATCATATTCTCAATATTTGGTCTTAGGGTTGAAGCTTTTATAATATTGTTTGGGCTATATACACTTACTTCTATCGTAATACCCTCTATGACAAAAACCTCTTTATTAGGTGTGTTGTACATAATAGGATTATCAATCACTTCAAAGTAGCGTTTTGCTAGATAACTGTCTATTTGTTGTGGGTTTTCAAAAGTTGCTTTTGTGTAGTTTGCGTTTTTTTGAGAAGATAGCGATGTAGTTGCTTCTATATTTTTTGGTCTATTGATATCTATTTGATAGGTAAATTCTTCTTGATCTTTTATATATCCTACAAGCCCATGGAGATTAAGTAAAAATTGTTCATCCTTTTTAAAATTGGTTCCTGACGGAGAAAAAATATCATGTTCAGCTTCGATATCATAGGTATCGTTCACTTTATATTGAATATACTCAAGCTTACGAGCGTCTTCAATCAGCCAAGTATTAGGAGAGGTTCTTTCTACCTTTAATTTGGATCCTGTTTTAGAAAACACTTCCAAATCGTCTACATACTTACCATAATCATCATCAGAGTAGGTGCCAGGAACAGTTTCAGGAATATAAAATGTAATAGCATCTGCGGTTATGGTACCAGGTTGAATACGTACGTTTACTCTGTCATCTGATACGTTAACTAAATCTATAGCGACTTGTACTGTAGTATTTTTTGAAACGGTGAGATCTTGTGTAGACCCACAAGAAATTAGAAACGCAATAATAAGGATGTAAAAAGAGATCTTTTTCATAAATGAATTTTATAAGAATGTAAAAATAAGGAAAGCGTTGTTTATTTATGTAGCTGATAAGAAAGACTTACATCAGTTACTTATAAAATTTGTAATAACCTCTATAAGTTCTTTAGAAATAGGGCGTCTAGATTCGTTATAAGATTTTGTATTTTCTAAACCATCTGCTCCTTCTATGATACGTAATACATGATTCATATTTTCAATGAGTACCAATGTTGCATCAGGTTTGGCATTTTTAAGGGCTTCAGCTTCTTTAGTATCGACTTGGATGTCATTAGTTCCATTGACGATTAAGACAGGTACTTGTAATTTTTTAATTTCTTGTGTAGGGATGTATTGCATCCAACTAGCCATAAAGGGCTGTGTTTCTTTTCTAAAAATAGATGCTAATGCTGGGCTATAATTTTTTACTTTTCCTGTTTCTTTTAATTCGGTAAAGGCTTCTTTGGCTTTTTCTGTAAGATCGGGCATTTGTAATGCTATCTGACTTAAAATCGTCTGATCTATTGCTTGTCCAGGTCCCGCTAAAGAGATATAACCAGCAATATTTGATTGTTGTGCAGCAATCATTCCCACCAATGATCCTTGACTATGACCTATAATATAGATGTTTTGATATCTATTTTTAAAATAGGTAACTGTTGCTAAAGCATCTTCTACAAAATCATCAAAACGTAATTTTTCTTCATCTAAGGCCCCTTTTTTTAATAAGGTAAGCACGCGCTTATCATATCTAAAAGTAGCGATACCTGAAGCGGTTACCTTCTCGGCTAGTAAACGTAAGGAGTTGTTACGTGTTAATTGTTGATTACCATTTCGATCTGTAGGCCCAGAACCCGGAATGATAATGAGTAAGTTCTCTGTTTTCTCTTGAGGTTGTAATAGCGTTCCGTATACAAACTGATTTATTTTAATGTCTCTTTCGGCAGCAGTATTTTGTGTAAATACAGTGTTATTTTGTGTCAACCCAACGTGTGAAACTAAAAAAACAAGTGTAAATAAATGTACGTATTTCATATAATAACGATTAAAGTCTTACCTATTTGTAAAGGTACGAATTATGTATGGGTGAAAATGAATCTATTCTTGGTACTACTATAACAGGATGTCTTCATTTTCATTGTATTTTTGAAAAAAAATAAATCATGAAACTTATTATCATCACATTCTTTTTATTAAGTAATTCTTTGGTACAAGCTACTGGAATCGAATGGGGGAAGACTGGACACCGAACCACCGGAGCTATCGCCGAACAGTATCTTTCGCGAAAAGCCAAAAAAGAAATAAAAAAATTACTAGATGGGCAATCATTAGCCATAGTGTCTACGTATGCAGATGATATAAAGAGTGATGATGCATACAGATCTTATGGACCTTGGCATTATGTAAATGTTCCTTTTGATAAGACCTATGACACACATTCTAAAAATGATAGAGGAGATATTATACAAGGAATTACCAAATGTATAGAAGTCATTAAAGATGTAAATAGTTCTAAGGAGGACAAGGCTTTTTATCTGAAGATGCTCATTCACTTTATAGGTGATTTACATCAACCTTTGCATACAGGAATAGGAGATGATAAAGGAGGTAATGATTTTCAAGTACAGTGGTTCAGAGATGGTACTAACTTACATAGAGTTTGGGATACACAAATGATAGAACACTATAATATGTCCTATTCAGAACTAGCGACCACCATGCCAAGATTGTCAAAAAAACAAGTAGCACTTTTGCAAAAAGGAACTGTAAAAGATTGGATGGAAGATAGTCGGACACTGGTAAAAGACATCTATAAGAATACAAGCAAAGGGGAGAAACTGGGATATAATTATATGTACCAATATTTTGATCCGTTGCGTTCTCAATTGCAAAAAGGGGGAATACGTCTGGCAGGATTACTCAATGAGTTATTTGGATAGGGCTTTATAGTGTTAAAGATCGTTGATCTCTTTCAATACGTTGCTCTTATATTTTTTAGGAGTCATATTATTGTATTTTTTAAAAATACGAGTAAGATGACTTTCATCTGTAAAACCTAATTGATACGCAATTTCAGATACTGTAAAATCAGTATTTTTTAATCTGTATTTGATGAGATGTAATTTATACATCAATATATAATGGTGTATAGATTCTCCTGTTTTTTTCTTAAAGTATAAACTTATAGCACTATTGGTCATATTAAAGTGAGAAGCTAGGGCGCTTACTTTCATGAGGTTATTTTCATATACGTGTTGTCGTATATAAGATAAAATTTGATCTATCGTAGTAGGCGTATCTTCTTTTGAAGCCTCCTTTATAGGCTGAAACTCTCTTGTAATATTTCTTGCAATGATGCTTAAAGTCGTACTGACCATATTAGAAATATTATGTTTGTAAAATTCTTTTTTAGAGGTATATTCTTGAATAATAACATCGTGAATATGCCATATAAGGGTACGATCATTTTCTTCTTTTATAATATCTCCTGGTAAAAGATTAGGATGGTGTATGATCCTTTCTATACGATGTAACCAGTAAGATCTGTCAGGAAGATTCATTTTACTAGAAAAGAGTAATTCAGTAAATTGGAAGTAACAGAAAGTCGTTTCTTCCTCTATCTCAAAATGATGTTTGTCTTCAGGGGCGACAAGAAAAATGTCACATTTTTCATAAGAAACGATAAATTCATTTATATAATGCTTTCCTACTCCTTCTTCTATAAAAATGATTTCAAAGTAATTCCTTGGCTCTAGATCTTTATAAGTGCCACTTTTATTAAACTTTTTTACTAGGAATGTATCGTGTAAACTAAAACTCTTCGTCATGATGTTTTTGATTTTTACAATATTGTTAATATTCCTTCTTCTTACGAAAACGTTTTAGTTCTGTTAATTATCAGTAAGTTACGAATTTTGTACAATTTTTAGTGAAAAATATACAAGAATTACTATGCGTGCTTAGTATAATTTTGCACCCGGTTAATAAAGTGATTTTCATGAGATTTGAGGTGCTGTCACATATAGTTATAAAGTTTGCTATAGGATTATTTATGCTAGCACAATCCATATATCATATCGTGATATATGATTCATACATTTCTAAATTAGAAGTGTATTTAAAAAGTACTGAAGTATTGGATAACACTCTTTTTTACTTGACAGCACCTCTTTTTCCTTTTATAGAATTTGCTTTAGGCCTGATGCTTATGCTAGAAATTTATTATAGAGAAATAATTATGATTGTGGCGTGTATATTTTGCAGTATCACTCTGATCTATTTCTATACAGACTTTCCAATAAGCCGTTCATTGATGATGTTATTGGTTTCCCTATTATCTATATGGCTTTTTGTCAATAGATTTTATATAAATAAACGTAAAAATTTTAGCTACTTGTAAAATTCCCCAACGTATATATCTTAATTACGATATATACAAGACGATCTAGGACAAATTTCCCCCAATATATGATGTATGTTGTTTTGTCCTAGATCTTTTTATAAAACGGATGGCTTTCACCCCTTGATGGTCCGGAACGTAAGATTTATTCTTGGTTCTACAAATTTTGAAGTTTTTGGTACTTGATGTTGCCAGTTATGCTGTGTAGCGTCTTTCATAAGTAATAAACTCCCATGTTCCAGTGACATAGAGTGAACAGAAGACTTTGCCTTTTTACCCCTGAATTTAAATACCCTGCTTGCGCCTAGACTAATGGAGGCAATAGTAGGGTTTTTGCCTAATTCTTTTTCATCATCAGCATGCCAGCCATTGCTATCTTTTCCGTCTCTATAGAGGTTTAATAAGCAGGTGGTAAACTCAGTTTTTACCAATGTTTCTATTTTCTTTTTTATTTCGCTTAAAGCGAAAGTAAACGGCTTAGGATGCATTGTAATATTAGAATAGGAGTAAGGCAGGCTATTACTTGCGTATAATGCCGTAAGTCGTGGTTGTGGATATACTTTTCCAAACACTTTAATATCGTCTTGTTGCCAAGGTGTATCCTTATATAGGGTCTCATAATAATGAGACGCTTCCTCTGGGCTTAAAAAATCTGGATAATACATAACGTCTGCTCCAGGCAGGTCTAAGCGATAAGGTTCTGACGGAAATAATGACATCTTAAAATAGGATTTAAAGGTAAAAGTACGCCCAATACATCAATCCAAACTGAAGTAAAAACCGAAACCATAATACAGGTTTTGGATATTTTTTATGAAACTTCTCATCTACAATCATATACCAGTGTATCACTAAAAATATAATAAGCATAGCGATAATACCCCAGATCGCATACCTTCTCGTTTCTTCAAAACAGAGACCAACGCCTAAAAGAATTTCTGCAAAACCACTCAAATACACCATCTTTAATCCCGCAGGAATATATCGAGGCATCACACTTAAAAAAGCTTTCGGTTTTATAAAGTGCATACAGCCTATAAGGATGTACATAATTGCCATTAAATAAAGATGCCATGGAGTCATATATGTTACTTTTAAATAATTTTTAAAGTTAAATCTAAATATTCAAATGATAAAGCAACAATTTAGTTTAGTTTTCTTTAGTAACGTCTTTGAAAATCAGAAAACAATACGTACTTTTGCACTCCTTTTTGGCAACCTTTAGAAAGCCGTCAATGAAGGTATTTATAAAACGAAAAAAACCCTTTTACGGTTTTGAGGTTTAAAGAGCTTTCGCGAAAGCGTAAAATACAAAAACCCCACTGGCGAAGATTGTTTATAATCAGACCGGTGTAACTTTTAGCAAATGGCTGAAAAAACAACAAAACAGGAACTTGACGCTGCTGAGGCAGGTGTAACTGAAACTCAAGTTGCTGAACAAGTAGAGAAAGCGCAAGCTTCAAAAGCAGAGCAATCTCCTGCTCAAGAAAATCCAGAACAATTTCTTAAAGACTTTAACTGGGAAAAATACGAAGAAGGTATTGACGTTGTAGATGATAAGCAACTTGAAGAATTTGAAGCGCTTGTAGCTCAAAATTTTGTAGACACACTTAATGATGAAGTAGTAGAAGGAACTGTGATTAGTATTACAGATCGTGATGCCATCATTGACATTAATGCAAAGTCTGAAGGTGTAATTTCTCTTAATGAGTTTCGTTACAATCCAGACCTTAAAGAAGGAGATAAGGTAGAAGTACTTATTGATGTACGTGAAGACGCTACTGGTCAATTAATACTTTCTCACCGTAAAGCTCGTGTGATTAAAGCATGGGATCGTGTAAATGCAGCTCACGATGAGGGAACTATCGTAAACGGGTTTGTAAAAGCACGTACTAAGGGAGGAATGATTGTTGACGTTTTTGGAATCGAAGCATTCTTACCAGGATCACAAATAGACGTGAAGCCTATCCGTGATTACGATCAATATGTAAATAAAACAATGGAATTCAAGGTTGTGAAAATCAATCACGAATTTAAAAATGTTGTTGTATCTCATAAAGCGCTTATCGAAGCAGATATCGAAGAGCAGAAAAAAGAGATCATCGGGCAGCTTGAGAAAGGACAAGTACTTGAAGGTGTTGTTAAAAACATTACTTCATACGGTGTATTTGTTGATCTTGGAGGTGTTGATGGACTTGTCCATATTACAGACCTTTCTTGGTCTCGTATCAACCACCCGAATGAAATCGTTGAGCTTGATCAGAAACTAAACGTTGTAATCCTTGATTTTGATGAGGATAAAACACGTATCCAATTAGGTCTTAAGCAACTTTCTAAGCACCCTTGGGATGCTTTAAGTGAAACACTTAAGATTGGAGATAAAGTAAAAGGTAAAGTAGTTGTTATTGCAGATTACGGTGCATTTATCGAAGTAGAAGAAGGAGTAGAAGGATTAATACACGTTTCTGAAATGTCTTGGAGTACACACTTGCGTAGTGCACAAGATTTTGTAAAAGTAGGAGATGAAGTAGAAGCTGTAGTCCTTACTTTAGATCGTGATGATCGTAAGATGAGTCTTGGTATTAAGCAATTAGCACCAGATCCATGGACAGATATTACTTCAAAATACCCTGTAGGATCACGTCACGAAGGTGTGGTACGTAACTTTACAAACTTTGGAGTATTCTTAGAATTAGAAGAAGGTATAGATGGATTAATCTATATTTCTGATCTTTCTTGGACTAAGAAAGTAAAACATCCATCAGAATTCTGTGCTGTAGGAGATAAACTAGAAGTAGTGGTTCTTGAGCTAGATGTAGAAGGACGTAAGTTAAGTCTTGGTCATAAGCAAATTGAAGAGAATCCTTGGGATAAATATGAAGCTGACTTTGGCGTAGGTACAAAGCATACAGCTAGTGTTACAGAGATTGTAGATAAAGGTGCAACAGTAACGTTTAACGATGATATTACTGCATTTATTCCTACACGTCACTTAGAGAAAGAAGATGGTTCTAAACTAGGAAAAGGAGAAGAAGCTGAATTCCAAGTAATCGAATTTAATAAAGACTTTAAGCGTGTTGTAGCATCTCACATGGTGATCCATAAGGAAGATGAAGCAAAAATAGTTAAGCAAGCTGCTAAGAAAGCAAAAGCACAAGCAGATGAAGCAAAACCAACTTTAGGGGATGCTAATGATGCTCTTGCAGCTCTTAAAGCTAAAATGGAAGGTAAATAATCTATATTCTTTTTAAGAATAAGAGGATTTCTTCTAATATTATAAAACCCATCATAAGATTCTTATGATGGGTTTTTTTATGGATTTTAATTAAAATTGGCTAGTTTCAATAATCTCTTTCTTTCAAAAGGATCAAAGGCTAGAACTACAAAGCTTACTTCACAAATAAAGAAATAATCTTCTGTTGAATGTCTTGCAAATCAGTTGCAGAATCTTGATGCTCTTTAATGTTTGGTAGTTCTCGTTTTAATAAAATCACTAACAACTTTAGGAAAGCACACGCAGAAAGAATAAGTTTTTAAAAAGCTAATATCAGAGAAGAATGAGAGTAGTGTGATTGCAATTAAAAATATAATAGAAAGGTAAAGAGAACGAAGTCTGGTTCACCTCTTTTCTGTCTATCTTAATCACTTTTAAAAGATTCATAACATCCTTTAGTATTGTAATGTGTGGTATTGTAGAGGTGCTTACTTAAAGATAGATTTTCTAATCAATCTTCGTCATCTTTTTTTTTACATCTTCAGAAGATGAAATCGATGGTTTAGTATTTTCAAATTTAAGTTGTAGTGCTTTTGAAACCCAGCGATCATTTTTAATACGATCAGGAAAGAATTTGATAAGCTTTGTTACAGCAGCGATATCTTCTTCCGTAAAATTGCTAATCTGATCAAATGTAAAGATCCCTAGATCATTGAGTTTTGTTTCTGTATATGGACCTATACCTGTTATCTTTTGAAGATTATCTTTGTTCTCTGCACTTGCATATCCGATCCGATCAAAATTAATTTTTACGATATTGGCAGCAGCATCTGTACCTTTGGTAAGTACATCTTCAGAAAATGCTCTTTTTTGAAAATTAACTTGTTCGTATTCTTGATCCATGCGATCTTTACGATGGTTAGATTTTCTATTTTGGTGTTCGTTTTCTTCCTTTAGGTCTTGTATTTCTTTTTTAAGAAGATCAATGTCATTACTAACCTCTTCTTGACTTACTTTATGTCGATAACGCTCGTAGAGTGTAGCGCCAACATACCCAATGGTAAAAGCACCAAGCATCATCACAAAAGCCTCTATATAAGCTATGGGAATAGATATGGTATCTTGAGCTGCAAGTATGTTATTAATCAACAATAATCTCAATTCTATTATTTTTTTCGCGTCCCCAGACACTGGTGTTAGCTTCTATAGGGTTAGATTCACCTCTGGATATAGCAGATATTCTTGATCTTTTAATTCCCCTTTGGGTGGTAAGATACCATTTTATTTGTCTTGATTTTTTTAATCCAATCCTAAAATTATCTTCTGCATTTCCTACATTATCTGTATGACCAATGATAGTCACTTTTTTATCTGGATTTTCTATTAATATTTTTTTTAACTCCGTAGCATAAGCAATAATCGCTTTGTCTAATATAAGGTCTGTATTTGCGTACTGTGGATAGAAAATTTGAGAAGTAGCATTTGGGTTTTTATTTAGAACAACTTCTTTTTTATATTCAATAGCGGGTTCATCTTTATCTATATCTATCGTATCACTAATCGCAATAGATTTTTTAATTTCAGCTGCTAATAATTGAGAATCTCCTGTGGTATTATCACTTATATAGATATCATTATTAATACTATCATAAGAAGATTCAGAAGTAGTTGTTGTATCTGTAGAGATTTCACTAGAAAGAGAATCAATTTCTGTAGTTTCAGTCTCGGTGTACGTCATTTTAGGAAGGGAATTAGTGTCCTTTTTTTCTACAGAAATACGTTCAGCAGTTTCTACAGGAATATCTTTGCTTTCCTTTACGTGTATATAGTATATTCCAGCCGTAGCCCACAATAGAAATATAAAAAAAGTACCCCAAAAACCTTTCATTTACTGTTTTTCCCCAAAGTGATGTAAGTGATTACATATCAAATTTACTAAAAACTTTCCACTGTTAAGTAAATATTAATTTGTGTTATACACTTGTTTTTAACAAAAAATAGAATACTTTTGTATCTGTTATGAAGAACAATATATTACATCATCATCATTTTACATCAATCGCTCGAGCGAGGTGAAATGATATGCCTATACATTATTTCAAAACCCGTTTGAGTTATTCAAACGGGTTTTTTGTTTTGTATAACTCAAGCATTAATAAGTAAAAAGAAAAATGAACACAAAAATTAGAATCGCTGTCCAAAAATCTGGGCGCCTTAATGAAAAGTCACTAGCACTCCTTGAAAATTGCGGGATTTCTATTGACAACGGACAAGATCAATTAAAAACGACCGCTAGAGATTTTCCTTTAGAAGTATTTTATCTCCGTAATGGAGATATTCCACAATACCTAAGAGATGGTGTTATTGATCTTGCTATTCTTGGTGAAAATACATTAATCGAAAAAGGAGAAGATCTGCAAATTATAGAGCGTCTTGGATTTTCAAAATGCAAAGTGTCTCTGGCAATACCCAAAAATGAAACATACAATTCAGTTAAGGATTTTGAAGGAAAACGCATCGCAACATCCTATCCCAATACCGTTAAACGATATCTTAAAGAAAAAGGAGTTTCTGTAGAACTTCACGTCATTAACGGTTCTGTAGAAATTGCTCCCAATATTGGTCTTGCTGATGGGATTTGTGATATTGTTTCTAGTGGAAGCACCTTGTTTAAGAACAATTTAAAGGAGGTAGAAGTCATGCTAACGTCAGAAGCGGTATTAACAGTGTCGCCTAAAATCTCTAAAGAACGTAAAGAAATCCTTGAGAAACTCCGATTTAGAATTCGCAGCGTTCTTAAAGGACAACGCAGCCGTTATGTGCTTATGAATGTGCCTAATGCTAAGTTGGATGTTGTTATAAAAATACTACCCGGTATGCGAAGCCCTACTGTATTACCACTAGCAGAAAAAGGCTGGAGTAGTGTACATAGTGTGATTGATGAAAATAGTTTTTGGGATGTGATCGATCAACTCAAAGAAGCAGGAGCCGAAGGAATCCTAGTATGTCCAATCGAAAAAATGGTACTGTAATGAACAAAATTTATAACCCAGCGCCCAAGGATTGGCAAGAGATTCTAAAACGTCCTACACAAACCGTAGAAGATATAGAAGCTACCGTTACAGACATTTTTAAGCAAGTAAAGCAAAAAGGCGATCGCGCTGTAGCAAAATACACCTCTCTTTTTGATGGGATTGCGTTAGATACTACCATAGTATCTTCTCAAGAGGTAAGTGAAGCTGTAGCGGCATTAGATCCAGAAGTAAAAGAAGCCATACAACTTGCAAAAAGCAATATTGAAAAATTTCACGAAGCACAAAAAACAGAACGTGTTACTATAGAAACGACCCCAGGTGTAACTTGCTGGCAAGAAAAACGGCCGATTCAAAAGGTAGGTCTCTATATTCCTGGAGGAACAGCCCCCTTATTTTCTACCATATTAATGCTGGCAATCCCTGCAAAAATTGCGGGATGTAAAGAGATTGTATTATGTACACCCCCTTCAAAAGAAGGAACCATTAACCCTGCTATTTTGTATACAGCACAATTATGTGGCGTCACAAAAATCTATAAAGTAGGAGGTATTCAGGCGATTGCAGCGATGACTTTTGGTACAGAAACCATTCCGCAAGTGTATAAAATATTTGGACCAGGCAATCAGTTTGTCACAGTCGCAAAACAATTGGCGACCAATTATGGGGTTGCGATTGATATGCCAGCAGGTCCATCAGAGTTGCTTGTGGTGGCAGATGATACCGCAGATGCCGCTTTTGTAGCATCCGATCTGTTAAGTCAAGCAGAGCACGGAACCGATAGTCAAGTGATCTTGGTATCTACTTCGCGCAATCTGATAACTGCTGTAGAAAAAGAAATTCAAGTGCAGATGAGTACGCTTTCGCGAAAGCGTATAGCTCAAAAAGCTATTGATAATAGTAAGCTGATTTATGTAGAAGATGATGCGACAGCACTAGCACTTATTGATGAATACGGTCCAGAACATTTTATTGTTTGTGTAGAAAATGAAGATTTTTACGTAAACGGAATACAAAATGCAGGATCAGTTTTTATAGGGAACTATACCCCAGAAAGCGCTGGTGATTATGCCTCAGGAACCAATCATACCTTACCTACAAATGGCTATGCAAAGCAGTATAGCGGTGTAAATTTGGATAGTTTTTTAAAGAGTATGACCTTTCAAAAAATCACAAAACAAGGGATTAAAAACATTGGGAATGCTATTGAAATCATGGCAACGGCAGAAGGGCTGGAAGCTCATAAAAATGCAGTGACATTACGATTAAATAAACTAGACGAAGATGCCCCTTCATCAAATAACAACTAGAGGAAAGCTATGAAAAAGCAATTTGACCTCCATAGCCTTGTTCGTGCCAATGTAGCAAAAATGACGGCGTATAGCTCAGCGAGAGATGAGTTTACAGATTTTGATAAAGAAATGGTGTTTTTGGATGCCAATGAAAATCCTTTTGATAATGGTGTAAATCGCTACCCAGACCCACAACAAGGCAAACTACGACAACTCATCGCTACCCAGAAACAAATAGCGGAAGATCAAATCCTTTTCGGGAACGGCAGTGACGAAGTCTTGGATCTTATCTTCAGAGCCTTTTGTGTGCCTGCCAAAGATAATGTGATCAGTTTGCCACCTACCTACGGAATGTATAAAGTACTGGCTGCTACAAATGATATCGAAAATAGGGAGGTATTACTCAATCAAGATTTTCAACCAGATCTTGATACGATCTTTCAAAACGTAGATGAGAACACAAAATTGATCTTTCTTTGCTCGCCAAATAATCCGACGGGGAATCTTATTGATGCAGAAAAAATAGAGGAAATCCTTACTCGTTTTGATGGCCTTGTGGTGATAGATGAAGCCTATATTGATTTTGCTTCTTCTCCAAGTTGGACAAAAAACCTTGATCTATATCCTAATTTAATCGTGACACAAACGCTTTCAAAAGCGTATGGAATGGCAGGAATACGACTAGGAATGACATTTGCTTCAGCAGAAATTATACAGATTCTCAAAAAGATAAAACCACCGTATAACGTAAACATTTTAACACAACAAACAGCAGTTCATCATATTACAAAATATGATTCTATTAAAAAAGAAATAGACTCAATACTAGATAGTAAGGGTTATTTATATAAAGTATTAGTTGATGTTAATTTTATAACAAAAGTATTTTCATCAGAAGCAAATTTTATATTAGCCAGAGTCGATAATGCAAGCTTACGATACAACCAATTACTAGAAAAAGGCATCGTCGTTCGTAACCGAAGTACCCAACCACTTTGTGAAAATACCTTACGGTTTACGATAGGAACCGCAAAAGAAAATGAGCAATTAATAACAGCGTTAATAGCAATCTCAAAATAATAATTAAGCTAGATTCTGAAACAAGTTCAGAATGATAAATCATACAAATGAAAAAGAAAGTTTTATTTATAGACCGTGACGGTACAATCATTAAAGAAACCGTAGATGAGCAAATAGATGCTTTTGAAAAAATGATATTTTATCCTAAAGCCTTTACATGGTTGGGTAAAATTGCACAAGAGTTGGATTATGAACTTGTCATGATTACCAATCAAGATGGCTTAGGAACCGATGTCTTTCCAGAAGATACCTTCTGGCCAGTGCATAATTTTATTCTCAAATCGTTTGAAAATGAAGGGGTTGTTTTTGATAAGGTATTTCTAGATCGCACATTTCCGCATGAAAATGCAGATACGCGTAAGCCTGGCACAGGGTTGCTGACCGAGTATTTTTCTGAAGACTATGATTTAGCAAACTCTTTTGTGATTGGTGATCGACTTACGGATATGCAACTTGCTACAAACCTGGGTGCTAAAGGGATTTATATCAATGACGAAACGCATTTAGGCACAGGAGAAATTACGATAAAGCGATCAGAATTAGATAAAGATATTGCCTTAGAAAGTAACGATTGGCAGAAGATTTATGAGTTTTTAAAATTAGAAGATCGTATTCGTACGCTTTCGCGAAAAACAAACGAAACCGATATCCAAATCACCATCAACTTAGACGGTACCGGAAAATCATCAATCGATACGGGAATTGCTTTTTTTGACCACATGCTGGATCAATTGGCGAGACATGGCGCAATGGATTTAGATATTCAAGTAAAAGGCGATCTGGAAGTAGATGAACATCATACCATCGAAGATACTGCGATAGCCTTGGGCGAAATCTTTGCTGATGCACTAGGTAATAAACTGGGGATTGAACGTTATGGTTTCTGTTTACCAATGGATGACTGCTTAGCACAAGCTGCTATTGACTTTGGAGGTCGTAATTGGCTTGTTTGGGAAGCTGATTTTAAACGAGAGATGATAGGGAAGATGCCGACAGAAATGTTCTATCACTTCTTTAAATCCTTTACAGATGGAGCCAAAGCCAACCTAAATATCAAAGCAGAAGGTACCAATGAGCATCACAAAATCGAAGCTATTTTTAAAGCCTTTGCCAAAGCGATTAAAGTAGCGATTAAACGTGATCCAGATAAAATGATCCTGCCAAGCACTAAAGGAATGTTGTAAATATCCCTAGCCCCCAAAGGGGGTAATAATAGTAATGTGGTAATGATATAGAAAATAAGAAGAGTTAGATGAGATATCTGTATTCACAGATATGAAAAAGAAAAATATATGAATAAGGAAAGAGTTCCCCCTTTGGGGGCTAGGGGGCAAATAGTTATCATAGATTACGGTGCTGGAAATATCCAGAGTATTAAATTTGCGATACAGCGTTTAGGACTCACAGCCGTGTTAAGCAATGATCCTGAAGAAATAAGAAATGCAGATAAAGTTATTTTCCCTGGCGTAGGTGAGGCGAGTAGTGCGATGCAAAAGCTGAGAGAAGGCGGTTTGGATAAAGTGATTCCGACGTTACAGCAACCTGTTTTAGGAATTTGCTTGGGCATGCAATTGATGTGCAACTACTCAGAAGAAGGGAATACAGAGGGATTAGGAATTTTTGATGTAGATGTGGTACGCTTTCCTGACGACCGAGTAGGTGGGCGCGAATCTGCCCCGTCAGCAGACAGGAGCATAAAAATCCCACAAATCCAGTGGAATAGTATTTCACACCTTACATCACCACTCTTTAAGAATGTGGCAGAACATGAGTTTATCTATATGGTTCACAGCTATTATGCACCCGTGACAGATCAAACTATCGCTGTCTGTGAGTATGGGATTCCGTATAGCGCCGCTTTCGCGAAAGCAAACTTTTATGGCACACAATTTCATCCAGAAAAGAGTAGCCGTACGGGAGAGCAGATTTTGAAGAATTTTTTGGAATTATAATTGAACTGTCCCCTCGAGCGCAGTTGAGAGGTTTTTAAATAAAGAACAGTAATAGGTCTAGACTGTGACTGACCAACTAAAAGTTACCCGTGTTCGCGGGCATAAAATGAGAATAATACCAGCAATAGATATCATCGAAGGGAAATGTGTACGGCTCTCAAAAGGAGATTATGACACTAAAAAAATATACAATGAAAATCCGCTAGAGGTTGCCAAAAATTTTGAAGCGCACGGGATCAAATACCTCCATTTGGTAGATCTTGACGGTGCTAAAAGCAAGCATATAGTTAATCATCAGATTTTAGAGCAAATTGCTTCTAAAACCACTTTGAAAATTGATTTTGGCGGTGGCTTAAAAACAGATCAAGACCTTCGTATTGCCTTTGAAAGTGGTGCTTCACAAATCACAGGCGGAAGTATTGCGGTAAAAGATCCTTCCGTATTTGAAAATTGGATTAGCACCTATGGATCTGATAAAATTATTTTGGGCGCAGATGCACAGAATGAAAAAATAGCCATCAGTGGTTGGCAAGAAGAAAGTGATTTGGAGTTAATTCCGTTTATTATTGATTATATGCAAAAAGGAATTTCGTATGTCATCTGCACTGATATCAGTAAAGACGGGATGTTGGAAGGTCCTTCATTTGATTTGTATGAGAAAATTATACATTCGTGTCAGCCTGGGCTTAAACTCATTGCCTCTGGTGGAATCTCAACGTTTGATGAGTTGCCAAGGCTGGTAGAACTAGGTTGTGAAGGAACGATAATAGGAAAAGCTATTTATGAAAATCGTATTTCCTTAAAACAACTAGAAAACTTTATTTTAAATCATTAATGTATGGAATCATCTTGGGTTACTGATTTTAAGGAAAATACGCTTTACAGAATTGATGAAAGTACGCGTATGGTTGAGATCGCTTTCGCGAAAGCGGCATCCTACACACAACCAAATCCATTTGAAGATATTTTTTGGAAACGTCCAAATAATGCCAGTAATAGTATGGAGAATCAGATTTTACATTTGTGTGGTAATATGACACAATATGTAATCTCAAGTCTTGGCGAACAAGAAGATACGCGTGATAGAGATACGGAGTTTCAAATTGCGGGTAGTTATACAAAAGAGGTATTGCTTGAGAAACTAAAAACGACCGTAGCCGCAGTGAAGGAAACCATCATAAATGCCACGGAAGAACAGCTTTTGAAAAAACGAGATGTGCAAGGCTTTCATTTTTCAGGAATGGGCTGCGTGATTCATGCCGTAGAGCATTATAGTTACCACACAGGACAAATCGCTTTTTGGGTAAAGCAATTAATAAATAGTCCGTTAGGGTTTTATGATGGATTGGATTTGACAATTAAAAATGATGAGTGATGAGTGATGAGACCTATAACCAATAACTATAATTGTAATTATAAATTAAAAAATACCCGCCTTCGCGGGCATAAAATGATAACAAAAAGAATAATACCCTGTTTAGATATAAAAAATGGTAGAACCGTGAAGGGAACCAATTTTGTTAACCTGCGAGATGCTGGTGATCCGGTAGAGCTGGCGAAAATATACTCAGATACGGGTGCAGATGAGCTTGTGTTTCTGGATATCTCTGCTACCGAAGAACGTAGAAAAACCCTGTCAGATCTTGTATTGCGAGTTGCATCACAAGTCAATATTCCGTTTACGGTAGGAGGTGGCATTTCATCTGTAGAAGATGTAGATATTCTCCTTAAAAATGGAGCTGATAAGGTGTCTATCAACTCTAGTGCGGTAAAACGTCCAGAACTGATTAATGAATTAGTGGCAAAATTTGGCTCTCAATGCATTGTTGTAGCAATAGATGCTAAATATATTAATGGCGAATGGATCGTTCATCTCGTGGGCGGTAAAGTGCCTACAGAACGTAATTTATTTGATTGGGCAAAAGAAGTAGAGCAACGTGGTGCAGGTGAAATCCTATTCACCTCTATGGATCACGATGGAACTAAAGATGGTTTTGCCAATACAGCTTTAGCAAGACTCTCTAACGAATTAAATATTCCTATCATTGCTAGTGGTGGTGCAGGAAACATACAACATTTTAAAGACGCGTTTACAGAAGGAAAAGCCGATGCTGCACTAGCGGCTAGTGTTTTTCACTTTGGAGAAATACCAATACCAGAATTAAAAAAAGAATTAAAAACGCAAGGGATTACCGTGCGTATCTAACCTCAAAATAGATAAAATATGACAATTGATTTTTCAAAATTTTCAGATGGCCTTGTTCCTGCTATCATACAGGATGCACTTACCAAAAATGTACTGATGCTTGGGTATATGAATAAAGAAGCGTATTCAAAAACGTTGGATACACAACGCGTAACATTTTTTAGCAGAAGTAAAAACCGTTTATGGACTAAAGGAGAAGAGTCTAATAATTACTTAGATCTTGTTGAAATAAAAGTAGATTGTGATCAAGATAGTTTATTGGTACTTGTAGAGCCTACAGGTCCCGTATGTCACAAAGGGACAGATACCTGTTGGGGAGAACGCAACATACCTCAATATGGTTTCTTTTCAAACCTAGAAGAAGTGATACGGGATCGTAAAGACAATCCAGAAAATAATCCAAATTCTTACGTGGCTAGCTTGTTTAAAAAAGGAATCAATAAAGTAGCTCAAAAAGTAGGTGAGGAAGCTGTAGAAGTTATTATTGAAGCTAAGGATGATA
>ERZ651776.1387-NODE-1387-length-29154-cov-5.060976_pt1 | contig 29154 bp, 32 predicted proteins | sample MGYA00514761_ERZ651776 | MGnify/ENA metagenome assembly ERZ651776
GGGCCAGAGGGACTAGATGCATATATGACTACTAAATTAGTTTCACAAACTGGTTTATAATTTTATTTAAATAAATATTTAAAAAGCAGTCTTTAAGACTGCTTTTTTTATATCTTATTAAGTTAAATTAAAATAAGTTTAGATTTTATAATGTGTATATATTTTTTTATATATTAATAAGGTAAAAATTTGAATAAATGGATTGCTGTTGATTGGGGTACAAGTTCGTTCCGCGCCTATTTAATAAAAAATAATATAGTTTCTGAACGTATTGAGACAAAAGACGGGATGAAATTTATAAATAATAATAGTTTTGAAAAAACATTTATTAGTTTAATCGAAAATTGGTTAGATGATTATCAAACTATTGAGGTCTTGGCTAGTGGCATGGTTGGAGCACGTCAAGGTTGGTCTGAGGCACCTTATCAAGAAACTCCCTGTGATCTAAATAATATTAAATTTATATCACCATTGATAAATGATAATCGTATTGCTCTCAAAATTTTTTCTGGCATTTCACAAATTGATCAACCTGATGTAATGAGGGGTGAAGAAACTCAAGTTGCAGGATTTTTTCATGAAAACCCTAATTTTGAAGGATCTATCTGCTTGCCTGGAACACACAGCAAATGGATTAAGGTAAAAGATCAAAATATAGTAAAATTTCAAACTTTCATGACTGGTGAATTATTTGAAGTGATTTCACAAAATACAGTGCTTATGCATAGTGTTAAATCTAATAAGACTGATCAAGAAGAACTGTTAAAATCAGTTGATCTTATTTTTAAGAACCCAAGTCTTTTTGGAAATGCTCTATTTAAATTAAGGGCTGACGATTTAATAAATTCAAGGAATAAGATTATTTATAAATCTAGGTTGTCAGGTTATTTATTGGGTCTAGAGTTATTAGGGAGCATAGATTATTGGAAGAAAAGCAAGATAGCATTAATAGGAAATAAAGAATTAAACAAATTATATAGCTATGTTTTAAAAGATAAGGTGTCATCAATAGTTTTTTATGAAGCTGAAGATATGACACTCAAAGGTTTAAAGTATTTTAAAGAAAAAATAAAATAAGGATACGTTTTGTTAAATAAGAATAATATATTTAATTCAAGAAGACCTCTAATTGCTATTTTAAGAGGTATAACTCCTCTGGAGGCAGAGAGTGTTTCAGATGTTTTAATTGAGGCTGGAATAAAAATTATTGAAGTTCCTTTGAATTCACCTAGACCTTATGAAACGATTGAAAGAATGGTAAAATTTCATGGGGATAAAGGTATTTTTGGAGCAGGAACAGTTTTAAAAGATGACGAGGTGTCCAAGGTTGCAGATGCAGGTGGCAACATCATAGTTTCACCAAACTCAAATCCATTAATAATAAAGAAGACAAAGGAGTTGAATATGCTTAGTCTTCCTGGAGTTTTTACAGCCTCGGAATGTTTTCAAGCGCTAGATGCAGGTGCGGATGGTTTAAAATTTTTTCCTGCTTCACTTTTGAACCCAAAAAATTTTAAGGCATTATCTGCGGTATTGCCTAATGATATTATTTCAGTTGCTGTTGGAGGTATAGATGAAATTAGTTTTTCTTCTTGGATTGAAGTTAATATTACCGGTTTTGGTTTGGGTTCAAATTTATATAAGCCAGGTATGTTAATAGACGATATTCAAGCTAAAGCAGAAAAAATTGTTAAAGCCTATGATAATACTGTAAAATAATTCTTATTAAATTGTTAATGTAATAAAAAAATGTCTGATGATTATAAAGAAATGAAAAATAATAAAGAAGATTTAGATTTTTTAGAAGATTTACTTCATCCAATAGAATTAAGACGTGATTTATTAATTGAACATTTACATATAATTCAAGATTACTATGGGTTTCTTTCTGAAAAAAACCTCACACTATTATCAAAATTACTTAAAATCAGTAAGGTAGAAGTATATGAAGTAGCGTCATTTTATGCTCATTTTGACATAGTTAAAAATAATGAAGTTCCTCCTCCTAATACGACCATTAGAGTATGTAACTCATTATCTTGTGAAATTTCGGGGTCTAGCGAGTTAGAAGCTCAATTACTTGAAAATTATAATAGTAAAGAAGTTAGAATTTTAAAAGCTCCTTGTATGGGTAGATGTTTTGCTGCTCCAACAGTTGAAATAGGTCATTACCATGTTGATAATGCAGATATCAATAAAATTAGAGACGCTATAAAAAACAATAGAATAAAGCCAGAAATTCCAGATTATGAAAATTTTGAAAATTATATAAATAAAGGAGGATATAAAAAATTCAGTGAAATTATTTCTAATATAAATGGTGATAATTGGTATGATGATTTAATAAAATCTGATCTCAGGGGATTAGGTGGAGCTGGCTTTAGAACAGCTAAAAAATGGCAACTCGTCTCTAACGAACAAGGTCCAAGATATCTTGCAGTTAATGGAGATGAGGGTGAACCTGGTACTTTTAAAGACAGGCACTATTTAGAAACAGAGCCACATATGTTTTTAGAAGGAATGTTAATAGCTTCCTTAGCCATCTCAGCTGAAAAATGTTTTATTTATATTAGAGATGAGTATCCAGCTATTTTAAAGATACTAAAAGAAGAAATTAGAAAACTCGAAGATAATAATATAATAAGCAAACATTATATAGACGTTCGTAGAGGAGCAGGAGCTTATATATGTGGTGAAGAAAGTGCCATGATTGAGAGCATTGAAGGTAAAAGAGGATTGCCTCGGCACCGACCGCCTTTTGTTGGCCAAGTAGGTGTTTTTGGACGTCCTACATTAGTTCATAATGTTGAAACACTCTATTGGGTGTCTAAAATTATGAGAGATGGTTCACATGTTTTTAACAATACAATTAAAAATGATCGTATAGGTTTAAGAAGTTATTCCGTCTCTGGAAGGGTAAAAAAACCAGGCTTATATCTTCTTCCCTCAGGTTCAACCATTTTAGATATAATTGATTCAGCAGGAGGGATGAGTGAAGGCCATACCTTTAAGGCGTACCAGCCAGGAGGAGCATCCTCAGGACTTTTACCAGCTTCTTTAAATAATGTTCCTTTAGATTTTGATACCTTAAACGAACATAATACATTTATTGGCTCTGCTGCAGTGGTAATACTTTCAAATCAAGATAAAATCAGACAAGTTGCCTTAAATATGATTGAGTTTTTTAAAGCAGAAAGTTGTGGTCAATGCACACCTTGTAGAGTTGGTTGTGAAAAAGCAGTAACTATAATGAATGAACAAGAATGGGACATTGAACTTCTAGAAGATCTTTGTGAAGTCATGGAAAGTTCGTCAATTTGTGGATTAGGTCAAGCTGCAACAAACCCAATTAGATCAAGTATAAAATACTTTCCAGATGAGATAAAAAATCATGCCTGATTTGGTTAAGTTTTTCATTAATGGTAAAGCTGTTACAGCAAGTGAAGATGAGAGTATATGGGAAGTTTCCAAAAGAGAGGGTAATTCTATTCCTCATTTGTGCCACAGTAATAAACTAGGTTATGAAGCTGACGGTAATTGTAGATCTTGTGTGGTGGAAATCAAAGGTGAAAGAGCATTAGCTGCATCTTGCATAAGAAAACCGTCTAATGGCATGGAAGTAATAACAAATAATGACAAAGTTGAAAAATCTCAAAAATTAGTCTTAGAACTTTTGTTGTCTGACCAGCCAGAAAAAGAAAAGTCTCATAATCAAAAAAGCCATTTCTGGGAAATTCTTCAGACTAATCAAATATCAAAAACAAGATTTCCAAAGAAAGATTCAAAAATTGTTCCTTCGTTGGATAACAGTCATCCGGCAATGACTGTTGCATTGGATGCTTGTATCCAGTGTGGATTATGTATTAGAGCGTGTAGAGATGTACAGGTCAATGATGTGCTAGGGATGTCTGGTAGAGGGGCAAGCAGTTACCCTGTTTTTGACTTTGATGATTTGATGGGATCGAGTAGTTGCGTTGGTTGTGGAGAATGTGTTCAAGCTTGTCCTACTGGGGCATTAATGGAAACTGCTCTATTAGATGACAATAATGTTCAAACAGTTTTTCCTGACAAGCACATAAAAAGTTTATGTCCATTTTGTGGAGTAGGTTGTCAGACTAACGTAAGTGTAAAAGATAATTCAATAGTTGCAGTAAATGGAGATAATGGACCTGCAAATGAAAATAGATTATGTGTAAAAGGTCGTTTTGGATTTGATTATATTAACAGTCCATTAAGGTTAACAGAACCTTTGATAAGAATAGATAAAAAATCAAAAGTATGGGATCTAACAATAGAGAGTAAGGATGTTTATAAATATTTTAGAAAAGCTTCATGGGAAGAAGCTTTAAGTTATTCATCGAAAAAATTTAATTCAATTTTAAATAATAACCCAGTTAACTCTTTAGCTGGATTTGGCTCTGCCAAAGGCTCTAACGAAGAAGCTTATTTATTTCAAAAATTAATCAGAACTGGTTTTAAGACTAATAATGTAGATCATTGTACTCGTCTATGCCACGCGTCTTCCGTCGCAGCATTACTTCAATCTGTTGGCTCTGCTGCCGTAACAGCACCATTTACAGCAGCTAAAGATGCAGAATGTATTATAGTAATTGGTGCAAGGCCTGAACAAAATCATCCTGTAGCGGCTTCATATTTAAAACAAGCTGTTAAGAATGGATCAAAGCTAATTATAATGGACCCTAGAAAGCAAAACCTTTCTAGATATGCAACACACCATTTACAATTTAATCCAGGCCAAGATTTATCATTATTGAATGCAATGATTTATACAATCATTGAAGAGGGTCTAATTGATGAAGATTATGTTAAAAATAATACAGAAGGTTTTGAACTTTTAGAGAAAGAAATTAAAAGTTTTAACCCTCAAATAATGGAAAAAATATGTGGAATTAATTCAGAAATTATTAGAGAAGTTGCAAGATTATACGCAAAATCTAAAACCTCAATTATTTTTTGGGGTATGGGCATTTCTCAGCATGTGCATGGAACGCAGAATGCTTTTTGCTTAATAAATTTAGCTTTAATTACAGGTCAAGTTGGAAGAGATGGGACAGGATTACATCCGCTTCGAGGTCAAAATAATGTTCAAGGTGCTTCAGATGCTGGTTTGATACCTATGTCATATCCTGATTACCAAAGAGTAGATGTCAATAAAAATCTATCAGAAATGGAAAGTTTTTGGAATGCTAGTTTGGATCCTAATGAAGGTAAAACAGTAGTTGAAATTATAGAAGATATATATTCGAATAAAATTAAAGGCTTGTATGTTCAAGGTGAAAACCCTGCTATGTCTGATCCAGATCAAAATCATGCAAGAAAGGCCTTAGCAAAATTAGAACATTTAGTTGTTCAAGATATTTTTATGACTGAAACAGCATGGCACGCTGATGTTATTTTACCTGCATCTGCTCATGCTGAAAAGAATGGAACATATACAAATACTAACAGACAAGTTCAATTAGGAAGAGCTGTTGTAAAGACACCTGAAAATGTAAAACAAGATTGGTGGATAATTCAAGAAATAGCTAAAAGGATGGGGTTAGATTGGAATTATCAATCGCCAAAAGATATCTTTAATGAAATGAAACTAATCATGCCTTCTTTAAATAATATATCATGGGAAAGATTAGAAAGAGATGGTTTTGTCACTTATCCAGTAGAAAGTGAATTTGAATTAGGTCAAGACATTATTTTTAATGATGGATTTCCTACATTAAATAAATTAGCAAAAATCACTCCTACTAAATTAATAATGCCAAATGATGAATTAAGTAAAGAATTTCCATTAGTTTTGTCTACTGGTAGATTGCTAGAGCATTGGCACACAGGCACTATGACTAGAAAAGCAATAATATTAGATAAATTAGAGCCTGACCCTATTATTTTTATGAATGAAAATGACAGTAAGTTTTATGATTTAGACTTGAATAAGAAGGTAAAAATCAAAACCAGGAGAGGTGAAATTAGTATTAATATACGATTAGATGATGATCTTCTGCCAGGAATGATTTTCTTACCATTTTGTTTTAAAGAGGCCGCAGCAAATATTTTAACTAATTCCACTTTAGATCCTATCGGAAAGATCCCGGAGTTAAAATTTAGTGCAGCTAGTGTTCATCAAAATTAAAATTTAGAAGAAACTTACCTAAATATTTCTTTTTTGTTTACTTAATTATTAAATGTGTTAACTAAATAGTTTACTAGGAAACTAATTTGTAAATTGTGGTGTTGTTTTGCAAGAAAACTTTGAAGAAAATATAGGTTTATTAATACACGATGTAGCTAGGTTGTTGAGAGTATTATATGATAGGCAAATGGCATCCATAGGTCTAACGAGATCACAGTGGTGGCTTTTGACATATCTACGATTTAGAGATGGAATAAATCAGTCTGAATTAGGTGTGCTTATGGATATAGAAAAAGCACCTCTCAGTAGATTAATAGACAGAATGGAATTAAAGGGATGGATTGTAAGAAAAGTTGATAGCAAGGACGGTCGAATTAAAAATATTTATTTATCTGACAATGTTAAGCCACTTATAGAATCTATGAGAAAAAAAGCTGCCAAGTATAGACAGGAATCTCTATCAATTTTAAAAACTGAAGACCTTAATAAATTAACAGAACTACTTCAAGATCTTAAACAAGATTTATCGTCTAAAATATAATAAAGGAAATTCAAATAAATGCAGGACGAAATAGATAAAGAAAACGATTTTGAAATAAAAAATAATTTTAAGAGATTTATTTTTCTAATTATCGTTCCATTACTCATTGTGATGTTTACTTTAGGATATTTTTATTCTCTAGGAAGATATATAAAAACAGAAAATGCTTATATTAAAGCTCCTATTGTATCAATCCAATCTCAAATACCAGGAAGAGTTGAAACTGTATTTATAAAAAATAACCAAGAAATAAAAAAAGGACAAAAACTTTTCAAAATTGATACAGCAAAACTTAAACTTGATTTATCTGAACAAAGACAAAACTTATTAACAATCAAAAAAGAAATAGAGAATAGAAAATCAAAGTATAACGAAGCAAAAGAAGAAATAAAATTAGCTGAAGAAGAAATAAAATTTTATCTGTCAGAGATGAAACGAGCTAAAGCTTTAATTAATGTTGAAATAAAGCATGCTGAAGAAAAAGTTAAATATCATCAACGCGAATTTAATAGAATTAAAAAATTAGTAAAAAAAGGTGTTGGTCTAAAGAGTAAAATGGATGAAGAACAATATTTATACAAATCTGCTATAAATAATTTAAAAGTTGTCAAACTTAATAATAAGTATGAAGAAACTAAACATTCATATGCATCCTCAAAGCAAAAGCTAAAAATCATTAATGATAAAGCGAAGACAATTTTAACTACGCTCTATGGTGATGAAAAGTTAGAGTTTGATGAACATCCATTATATTTAAAGCATTTAAGTAAATTAAACCAAATAAATCTTTATATAGACCAATCTATAATTTTTGCAGAACAAGATGGAATTATTGCACAAATGAATTTAGAAGAGGGAGAGTATATAGACATAGGAAAAGTACTTTTTGCAATAGTAGATGAAAAAAATGCTTGGTTAGAGGCTAATTTAAAAGAAACAGAATTGACTAATATCAAAGTTAATCAATCAGCTGTTTTTACACCGGATGCTTTTCCAAATAATAGTTGGAATGCAAAGGTTGAGAGTATAAGTCCAGCAACTGGATCAGAATTCTCAATTTTACCACCTCAAAATTCTTCTGGAAATTGGGTTAAAGTAGTTCAAAGAGTTCCTGTCAAAATAGCTATCGGCTCAGCAATTATTAATGAAAATATCAAAAATGATTATAATAAAGATCTTCGAGTCGGTATGTCTGTTTCAGTCACCATTGATACTAAATATGAAAGGGATATTCCATTTATAATTAGACCTTTTACTTATTTGTTTAAATTGTTTTGAGATAAAATTGAATACTTTAGTAACTGATACTCAATCATCATTTAAATGGTTCATATTAGCTACTGCTACTTTTGTAACTATGCTTTATGCAATGAATGTGACAATAGCCTCGATAGCGCTATCAGACATGAGAGGTGCTATGGGTGCAACACAAGATCAAATTTCTTGGGTTGTCACAGGTAATATTGTTGCAACAGCTATTTTTACACCATTTGCTGGTTGGTTAACATCAAGAATACAAATTCGTACGATTCTTATTTTTAGTGTTTTAGGCTTTATTATATCATCTATATTTTGTGGGTTATCTAACTCCTTAGAAGAAATAGTAATTTCAAGAGTAGCTCAAGGAGTTTTTGGAGCACCTCTCCCTCCTTTATCACAAACCTTAGTTTTAGCAGCATTTCCGGTTAAGCAAAGATCATTAGCAATGGCAATTTGGGGTATGGGAACTATTTTAGGCCCAGTTATTGCCCCAACAATTGGAGGGTATTTAGGCGAATTACTTGATTGGAGGTGGATTTTTTATACTTTGGTTCCATTTGGTTTATGTGCTTTATTTGCAGTGATAGCTGTTGTACCTAAAAAACCAGTTACTGGAGGTATGTCACTTGATTGGATCGGTTTTTTAGCTTTAGCAAGTAGTGTTGCTGCTTTGCAGATTATGTTTGACCGAGGCGAAAGAAATAGTTGGTTCGAGAGTACTGAAACAATAATAGAGTGTGGGGTAGCTATTTTAGGGTTTTACATATTTATTTTTCATAGCTTAACTTCAAAAAGACCTTTCATAAATTTAATAATCTTTAAGGATAGAAATTATACAGTAGGCTTAATTCTAATTTTTTTCTTTGGGATGTTAAATTTTGTACCAATGGTTATTTTCCCACCTTTGCTTCAAGAGTTAAGGGGATACCCTCAATCTGTAATCGGATTGATATTAGGGATAAGAGGTATAGGAACCTTCATTGGATTTTTTATAATAGCATTTACAGGAAGAGTAGATCCAAGAATAATTATTTTCTTTGGTTTTTTTATTCAAGCTGTATCAGGTTATTATATGTCAACTTTTGATATTAATATGAGTTTCTCTAGTATTGCTTGGGCAAGTTTGGTTCAAGGTTTAGGTGTAGGTTTGACATGGCCACCAGTTAGTGTCATTTGCTTTGCTACTCTTTCTAATAAATATCACGGTGAAGCAACTGCAATGTTTCATTTAATAAGAAACATAGGATCTAGTTTTTTTATATCAGTAAGTGTAGCTATAGTGCTTCACATGGGTCAGGTGAACTTTGAAGAAATTGGCTCCATGGTATCAATTTGGAATCAAGGAATAAATTTTAATAATTTAACAAATACATTAGATGAACTAAAGATAACAAAACTTACTAATGAATTAAATAGACAAAGTTTAATGGTTGGATATATAGATGCATTTAAACTTTACTCATGGGTTGCTTTTTTATCAATTCCATTAATTTTCTTGATAAAATTACAAAAAAAAGATTAGTTAATAATAAACTTATAAAGGATAAAAATGTTAAATAATAATATTACCCTTTTAGATGGAGGCATGGGACAGGAATTAATTCATAGATCCTCTTTTAAACCTGATAGCTTATGGTCTACAAGAGTATTATTAGATGAATATGATTTAGTAGTAAATTTACACAAAGATTTTATTAAAGCTGGAGCTGATGCTATTACTATAAATTCTTATGGTATTACTCCACATAGGTTAAAAAGACATAACTTAGAAAATATGTTCCTAACTCTTCAACAAAAGGCACTTGCAGCTGCGAAGCAAGCTATAGACGAAATGTCTTCAACTAAAAAAATCCAAATATATGGATGTCTTCCACCATTAATTGGAAGTTATTATAGGACTGTTGGTATTAATAGAACAGACGCTGTTGAAACATACAAAAAAATGATTGAAATTCAAGAAAACGAAGTTGATGTTTTTATTTGCGAAACTATTACATCAATTGAAGAAGCACAAATACTTTTTGAAGCCACCTCAGAAATCTCAAAAAAAGTAATCTTAAGTTTTACTGTTGATGAAGTTGACGGTTCAATTTTAAGATCTGGAGAAAGTTTAAAAAGTGCTCTAGCAGAATTTGAGAATTCTAAAATAGATTCATTCTTGGTAAACTGTTCAACGCCTGAGGCGATACTGCAATCAACAAATATTATGAAAACTTTTTCAAAACCTTTTGGAGCGTTACCTAATGGGTTTGAAACGTGCTTACCTCTAACTCCAGGAGAAGATGTCTCTGTTTTAAAAAAAAGAGATGATTTCAATCAAGAAAGTTTTGTAAATTTCGTAATGGAATACATAGAAAATGGTGCTTCAATAGTTGGTGGTTGTTGTGAAGTTAGTCCAGATTATATACTTGCTTTAAGTAAACAGCTTTCACATTTAAAAAAATAACTAGGAGTTTAAGTTTAATGAAATTTAATGGAACTAATAACTATATTTCAACTGATGATCTTAATATAGCAGTCAATGCAGCAATATCACTTGAAAAGCCGTTGTTGATTAAAGGTGAGCCTGGAACTGGAAAAACTGAATTAGCAAGACAAATATCTCTTAGCTTAGGATTAGAAATTATAGAATGGAATATAAAATCAACTACGAAAGCTCAGCAAGGTCTTTATGAGTATGACGCGGTCAGCAGGTTAAGAGACAGTCAACTAGGTGAAAAAAAAATAGAAAATATAGGTAATTATATTAAAAAGGGAAAAATTTGGCACTCATTTGAATCTAAACAAAGAGCAGTTCTACTTATTGATGAAATTGATAAAGCCGATATAGAATTTCCAAACGATTTGCTTCAAGAATTAGATAAAATGGAGTTTTTTGTTTATGAAACAAATGAAACTGTAAAAGCAATTAAAAGACCAATAGTAATTATCACTTCAAATAATGAAAAAGAATTGCCAGAAGCATTTTTGAGAAGATGTTTTTTTCATTATATACAATTTCCGGACAAGAATACGCTAGAAAAAATAGTTAACGTTCACTATCCTGATATTAAAAAACTATTATTAGACAATGCTTTAAATAGATTTTTTGAAATTAGAGAAACTCCAGGTTTAAAAAAGAAGCCATCTACATCAGAGGCGTTAGATTGGATAAAATTATTATTAATAGAAGACATTAATCCTATAGATTTAAAAAGTGATGGAAAAGATATTCTTCCAAAACTGCACGGGGCTTTAATCAAAAATGAACAAGATATTCATCTTTTTGAAAGATTGGCTTTTATAGCAAGAGGAAATAGATAAAGGAATGTTTTTAGATTTTTTTTTCAAATTAAAAAACTCTAGAATACCTGTAACATTGAATGAATTTTTTACTTTTTTGGAATCAATACAATTAGATTTTATTCAGTATGACGTAAATAAATTCTATTACATAGCTAGAACTAGTCTAGTAAAAGATGAAAGATTAATTGATCGATTTGACCTAGTTTTTAGTGAATATTTCAAAGGAATTGAATCAATACAATTAGATGATATTTTGAATTCTCTTAATGTACCAAAAGAGTGGGTACAAAAAATGTTAGATAAGTATTTTTCAAAAGAAGAAATGGATGAAATTAAATCTTTAGGTGGTTTTGATGAATTGATGAAAACACTTGAACAAAGGTTAAAAGAGCAGGAAAAACGTCATCAAGGTGGAAATAAATGGATAGGTACTGCTGGAAAATCTCCATTTGGAGCCTATGGTTATAATCCTGAGGGTATTAGAATTGGGCAACATGCAAGGGGTCAAGGAAAAGCAGTTAAGGTTTGGGACAAACGTACCTTTAGAGATTTTGATGATACTAGAGAACTTGATACTAGAGGACTGCAGGTAGCTTTAAAACGCTTAAGACAGTGGGCAAGAACTGGGGCAGAAGAAGAACTAGATATCGATGAAACAATATCCCATTCAGCAAAAAATGGGTATTTAGATGTTAAAACTAGGCAAGAAAGAGAAAACTCAATAAAAATTATTCTTTTCTTAGATGTTGGTGGATCAATGGATGACTATATCAAGCAAGTGGAGAACTTATTTTCAGCAGCAAGAAATGTGTTTAAAAATTTAAACTTTTTTTACTTTCACAACTGTCTATACGAGGGCGTGTGGAAAAATAATGCAAGAAGATGGAAAGAACAATTTTCAACAACTGAGATCTTTAGGACGTATGGGAAAGAGTATAAATGTATATTTGTTGGTGACGCTTCTATGAGCCCTTATGAAATATTAATTGAGGGTGGAGCTAATGAACATTTTAATCAAGAACCTGGACAGGTCTGGCTAGAAAGGGCTATCACACAATGGCCCTCAAATGTGTGGATAAATCCAACTAAAGAACAACACTGGAATTATTCTCAATCAACTCATATGATTAAAGAGATATTTTCAGATAGAATGGTTCCTCTTACTTTAAAAGGAATTGAAGAAGCTACTAAAATTTTATCAAAAAAATAACTAATTAGAATTTATTAAATTGACTAATAACAGAAATATTCAAAAAGGACATGATGGTCCATATAAAACTCCAATTATTCTCTCTGAGAAAATAGTTCTTAAAGAGTGGATTGATTATAACGGCCATATGAATGTAGCTTTTTATACTCTTGCTTTTGATAATTCTCTAGATGAGTTTCTTGAGAATACTCTTGGCATAGGAGAGACACATGCCTTCCAAAACCAACAAGGTCCTTTTGTGCTTCAATCTCATTACCATTATCTAAATGAAATGAGCTTGGATGAAAAATTTAATGTAAGGTTACTGGTCGTTGATTGTGACGAAAAAAAAATGCATTTATGTCTTGATATTTTTTCTATAAAACAAAATAAAGTTATTGCTGTTAGTGAGACAGTTTTAATTAATGTAAACTTAGCAATACGTAAAACAGAAAAATATCCCACATGGGCTTATAATAGACTTCTGAAACTCAAAAAAACTCATCAAAACGGAAAATTTCCTTCAGTTTTAGGAAAACCTATTGGTTTAAAGAAATAAAAAATTATGATTTTTAAACTGATATTAACGATATTTTGTTGGCTATCTGTATTACCAATTGTTTATGGTTTTAATTTTGGAATTTATTATAATTACTCAATTATATGTGTTTATGTCTTGTTGTTATTTTTAATGTTTATCTTTTCAAGACATATTACGAAAATCATTATCATGCTCTTGTTTGTTGTTACTTATTTGATTTTGCCTAATCTACCAAGTGAAGAAGAACTTTCAAGGGCAGGGAATTTTTTTATTATTTTTGCTGCTTTTCTTCCAAGCTTATGGTTATTAAGAGCTACAGCTATAACAATGCCATCAGTAAAAAAAACACAAAAGCTTTTGTCTGAACTTATTTCTACGAAGATACTTTCAGGTTTACAGGTAACATCTCACATACTTGGTGGTGTTTTAAATATTGGAACTTTTCCATTATTATCGTCAGTGATACCGCAAAATGCGAAAGATGAAATAAGGCAAGCCGCAGGAGAAGCAGCTATAAGGGGAATGAATACGGCTGTTTTATGGTCTCCGTTCTTTGTAAGTTTTGCAGTTGGACAGCTTTATTTACCCTCTAATTCAGCGTGGTTAGGCATAGCCTTTGGATTATTAGTAGCTTTGTTGTTTAATATAATAAGTATGAGATTTCTAATTGGAAAGTTGACATTAGGTTATCTTTTAGAAGCTATATCTTGTGTAAAACCAATTTTGTCAAGGCTATTAATCTTATCTGGATCCGTTCTATTTGTTGGACAAATATTTAATAAAACTGCCTTGAATGCGATTGTGATAGTTATTCCTATTTTAGTGATTTTTCAGATGATGAGGAGGCCTGAAACCACCCAATTCATTATTCAAAATTTGACTCGTTTGATTAAAAATTCTGGTGATGAAATGTTGTTGATATCAGTTTCAATGTTTTTAGGTTCGATACTAAGCGGATCAACCGAAATTCAAAATTTTATTAGTTTAAATATTGGTGAGAATTTCCCTTTCTGGGTTATGATTATTTTACTCCCATTTGTAGTATGGTTTTTTGCTTTATTAGGAGTGCATCCTATAATTACTTCAGCTCCAATATTATCATTGTTTGGGCCTTTATTATCTGTTTGGGAAGCTGCTTTCTTAATGCAGGCTCATTTAATTGGGTGGTGTGCTGGCACGGCTAGTAGCTTTACCTCTCTTTCGGTATTAACAACTGCAGAAAATTTTAAAATTTCTATTAAAAAATTAATAATTGGACCCAATTTAATAGCAACTGGCTGTTTAACTCTTTTTGGATCTATTTTGCTGATTTTGTTAAATTACTTTTTGTAAGACATCATTCGTAATTTTTTTTCCTAATACGTGTTCTCTATAAGAAACATAACAAACACATATCATAATTATAGTTCCACCTATAATAACATATAGATCAAATTGTTCGTCAAATAAAAACAAACCAACCATTGAAGCCCATACAAGCTGAAGAAATAATATTGGTTGAGTTACAACCATTGGAGCTGCCTTAATAGCCTGTGTCATTGTTATATGGCCAATAGTAGCTATTAATGCAGTAAATGCTAATATTAATAATGCTTCTATAGATATAGGTTCCCAGCTATATATTGCAGATGGTATTAAAAAAATTGTTGTAAAAATTGATAACATTGCAACAATTTCAGATGATGAACGCTCTTTTGATACTAACTTAGCTATTAAATATGAAGCAGTGAATACAACTGTAGCCATAAGCATTCCTAATTGACCACTTTCAATTACCTTAAAACCTGGCCTTAAAATAATTAAGGCTCCAAGAAAAGATATAATGACTGCTGTAATTCTATGTTTATGAAGTTTTTCTTTCAAAAAGATACAAGCCCCAATTGAAACAAAAATATACGTGAGAAAACCAATCGCTGTAACTTCTGCAACGGGCATTACGGACATAGCATAAAACCATAAAGTTACTCCAAATGAGTGCACTAATCCACGCAACAAGAATTTACTCATTAATGGCTTATTTGGTTTAATTTTTATTAATGTTATTAAGGATGGAGTTAAGAGCAAAGTTCCAATTGCATATCTAAGAAAGGCAGCCTGTGGAGCAGGTACTTCTCCTTCTAAATACCTTACTGTAGCAGTAACGCCAACAAATAAGATAGTGGTTAACACCATCCACATAATTCCAATGATAGATTGATTCAAAATATAAAGTTTCCTAAAGTTATTACCATGTTAACTAAATTTTACTTTTAAGTCTAATAACTTTTCTAAATTACATACCTTGATAGTTTGGGCCACCACCACCTTGTGGTGTTATCCAATTTATGTTTTGAGTTGGATCTTTAATATCACAGGTTTTACAGTGAACGCAGTTTTGTGCATTTATTTGAAGTTGAGGTTTGTTATCATTTATAACTATCTCATAAACTCCTGCAGGACAATATAGGGTCTCAGGGTTATCATACAATTCTAAATTAGTCTTTATTGGCACATCTTCGTTTTTTAGAGTGAGGTGACATGGTTGATTTTCTTCATGATTAGTTCCTGAAAAAGACACATTAGTTAATCTGTCAAAACTTATAATATTGTCAGGTTTTGGATAATTTATTTTTTCATGTTTATTTTTATTTTCTAAACTTTCATGATCAGTTCCATGGTGATCTATAGTCCAAGGTGCATTACCTCTAAAAATATAAGTATCTAATGCACTATAAACTATAGCTTTCCAGAAGCCCCACTTGAATGATGGTCTTATATTTCTAACTTTGTATAATTCAGACCATACCCAACTATTCTTTATCTGATCCTCAAAATTTGATATTTCATCTTTTGTATCAATGTTTTCAAGAATAGTTGACGCTGCTATTATGCCTGATTTCATAGCTAAATGTGTTCCTTTAATTTTAGGTACATTCAAAAAACCAGCCTCACAACCTACAAGCATTCCACCTGGAAAGGTTAATTTTGGTAATGATTGTATTCCACCTTCATTTAAAGCTCTTGCGCCATAGTTAATTCTTCTTCCACCTTCAAGAATTTTTTTAATTTCAGGATGATGCTTAAAGCGTTGAAATTCCATATAAGGTGATAGGTAAGGATTTTTGTAATCTAGCCCAACAACAAAACCAATTGAGATTTTATTTTTATCTAAGTGATAAAGAAAAGAACCGCCATAAGTATCACTTTTTAAAGGCCAACCTGTTGTATGAAGAATACTTCCAGGTTTACTTTTTTCAGGTGTAATTTCCCATAACTCTTTAATTCCAATACCATAAGTTTGTGGTGAACTTTCTATGTCAAGGTTAAATTTTTTAATTAAAATTTTACCTAAATGACCTCGACAACCCTCTGAAAAAACCGTTTGTTTTGCATGTAATTCTATTCCTTGTTCAAAGTTAGGACCTTCACTTCCATCCTTTAATCTACCCATGTCACAAGTAGCAATACCAATCACTTTATCTTGCTCGTTAAACAAGACTTCTGATGCAGAAAAACCTGGATATATTTCAACTTCAAGTAACTCTGCTTGTTCAGCTAGCCATTTAGTGAAGTCACTTAAACTAATTATATAATTCCCTTTATTATGCATTTGAGGAGGCGTTGGTAATTGATATGATTTTGTTTCAGTCAGATATAAAAATTTATCATGATTAGCTTTAGTTTTTAAGGGACAATCTTTTGTTTTCCAATCAGGTATAAGTTCATCAAGAGCTTTAGTTTCAATTACAGCACCTGATAAAATGTGAGCTCCAACTTCAGATCCTTTTTCGACAACGCAAACAGATAAATCTTTATTAGCATCTTTACTTAATTGTTTTAATTTTATTGCGGCACTTAAGCCGGAGGGACCCGCTCCAACTATTACTACATCATATTCCATTATTTCTCGATTACTCATAAACATCCCTTTAAAACATTTAATTATATTACTTAACAAAAAAAAATATACAGGTACTAGTAATTTTTGTATTTTTTTAATAAAAGATAATTATTAAAATTTAATTTTATATAAAGGTATGAAAATGAATCCAGATGTCGGTCTTATATTACTAATATTATATCCAATCATTTTAGTCGGGGCAGTAGTACTATTTGGTAAGTTCTCTGTGTCACCAGATTAATTAATTTTAATTATTAGTAGATTTCAAAGATTTTATTGTTGCTTCAAAAGGCATTGTTATACATGTATGCCTGTTTGATATCTCTTTTATAGGTAGGAATATTTCAAGTTCTTTAGGTAGAGGACTGTTTATTTCTTGACCAGTATTATTTAACCAAATCAAGAACTCTTTCATAAAGTCATTGTGAGGTATTGAATTGTTTTTAAATAATTGTACAACTAATCCAGCAGATGCTTCACATAGTGCGCAACCTCTTACTATAGCTGAAATATTATTAATTTTTTCATTTATAAGATCAACCCTTACTTGAACTTCGTCCCCGCACATCGGGTTTTTCATAATAAATGAACAATTATAATCGTCTATAGGTCTACTTTTTTTGTTTTCTGCAGCAAGTTTTAAGATTTTTTCTTGATATATAGATAAAGTGTTCAATTATTGGTTAACCAATAATAATACTACACTTGCCACTGCTATTGCATAAAATACATATAACAAAACATGTGTGTTTTCATATACATTTTCAGCGGGGACACCCTCAGGTAAAGTCTTTTTATCTTTTTTCATAATTTCCTCCAATTTTAATTAAGTTTAATCTTCTTTGGCTTCAAAGTTTTTTACAAAATTATCAAAAAATTTTCCAGCAAGTTTTTTTGATGTAGAATCTATTAGACGAGACCCAAGTTGAGCTAATTTGCCTCCAATTTTAGCGTCTACATTATACTTTAATAGCGTTCCATCATTATTTTCTTCCAATGTTACGTTTGCTCCACCTTTTGCAAATCCAGCAACACCACCTTTACCTTCTCCAGAAATTCTATAACTTTCAGGTTCAATTATGTCAGACAACTCAACTTCACCTTTAAATTTTGCAGATACAGGACCAATTTTAAGTGCCACAGTAGCTTTTAAATGTTGAGAGTCTATAGCTTCCAATTCAGTACATCCAGGTATAGATGCTTGAAGTATAATTGGATCGTTAAGTGCTTTCCAAACTTCAATTCTGTTTGCTGGTATTTGATGTTCTCCTGACATTTCCATAATACTAAACCCTCAGTGATTGTTTTAATTAAAAGAAATATACCTGCGTTAATATTATTACTAAGAAAACAGTAAAAATCTGTATGACTATTAATGTATCCGGGCCAGCATCTCTATCAAATACTTTATTATTTAACATATAATTATAAAAAAATAATTTTAATTTTAAAAATGTAGTATTAATTTTGTTTTCTAACTTTTGGTTACCTTTGTTAATTAATTTTAACAGGGGCAGTAATACTCCAGGTAACATTTTCCTATATATCCAATCACTATTCAAGACTGTAGAGTTAAGCTCTGGAGGATAAATTTTAAAATGCCACAAACATATAAATGCAAAAGCAGCGAATGTTAATAGCTGTAATTGTCCTACAACATGACTGAAATCATAAGGCTCATATATTATTTCATATGGTAAAATTTGATAAAACGTTGCTGGAAAAATACCAATCATTATACATAATGCAGAAGCTATTATCATCGCCACAATCATGTTTTTTGGAGCTTCTTTAGTTTTAATTCCACTTTCATGTGCAAAAAATGCAAAGAAAGGAATTTTTATACCCGAATGATGCAATACTCCTGCAGATGCAAAGAGAAGCATGAAGTATACTAGAACTAAACCTTCTTTTCCTAATGCTGACATGATTAAAGATTTTGCAACAAAACCACTAAATAAAGGAAAAGCTGAAATTGATATTGCTCCTATTATAGTGCACACTGCAGTAATAGGCATGTATTTATACAAACCTCCTAATTCAGAAGCCTTACATGTTCCAGCCCGATAAAGGACTGCTCCCATACCCATAAATAGTAATCCTTTATATAAAATATGGGCAAAAGCATGAGCAACAGCTCCATTTATAGCTAATTCTGTGCCTATGCCAATTGCAACTATCATAAAACCGAGCTGATTATTTAAACTATAAGTTAAGACCCTTCTCAAGTCATTTTCAATCACAGCAAAAAATATTGGATAAAATGTCATTATTGCACCAATTGCAATTAAAATTTCTGTTCCAGCAAAACATTTAGCAAAACAAAATATTGCCAATTTAGTTGTGAAAGTTGAAAGGGCAACGGTTCCAATTTCAGAAGCTTCAGGATAAGCATCTTGTAACCATCCATTTAGTAAAGGAAAAGCTGCTTTAATTCCAAAAGCAATAAAAATTAATTGACCATGAAGAGTATTAATATCAAACTTTGTAAGAAGAACGTTTCCGTCATTTAACAATAGAATAACAGCACCAGCTAACAAAAACATGCCTGAAATAACTTGGATTATTATGTACCTTATAGCTGATTTATATGATCTTGTAGAATTACCAGCTAATATAAGAAAAACTGATGTAAAAGCAGTGGCTTCCCACCAAACAAATAGAGTAAGTAAATCACCAGCATGTATTGCTGCTATTGCTGCTCCACTATAACTTATTATTGAGACATGCTGTTTCCAATGCTTTTCATGAGCGCCATATATAACATTTAAAGCAGCAGCAATATGAAAAATAATGGCAAATGGAAGTGTCAGAGCGTCAGACTGAAATAAAATAAATTCATAATCCATAACATTTATAATTGAATGAATTCCAAATCCTAAAGTTAAAGAGTAGGACGAAATTAAAATTAAAATCATCATATAAACTTGCCGGATTATATGTGGTAAAAACGGAACTAATAGTGCTCCAAGGACCATTATGAAGCCAGGAGGTAGACTACTTATCATAATAATCCTCATCTTTCATAAGAAATGCTCTTAAACTTACACCTAATTTAAAAATTACGATGCAAGATATAAATCCAAAAAAAGCTGGAAAAAAGAGAAAGTCTTCTATTGATGTTTCACCATATCTATGGCCAACCAATTCCAAGACACAAAATAATATACATAAAAAGAGTACAGACGTATTAATTTTACCAAATTTTTGAAATAGTAATTTGATCATTTTCCCACCATTAAAGAAGCTAAGTTTTGAAAAGGTTCAATAAAGAAAAATAATAATATTGTTAAAAAACATGTCATTAATGTTGGTATAGTTATTAATACTGGTATTTTAGGGGTTATTTGTTTTTCTTTCTTAAAGAAGAAAGCTCTGGCTGGTATTTCTAACAAGTAATATACGTTCAAGATAGTAGAAACACAAAAAACAGCTATGACAAAAAAATAACCACTTTCTGCTGCGCCTAGCATTAAGAAAAACTTACTCCAAGAACCGCCCATCGGAGGAACACCAATAATTGACAATGAACCAATAAAAAAGGCTATAAAAATTAAAGGCATAGATTTACCTTGACCATTTAATTCTGAAATATTTGATAATTTTGCTCCAACATAAATAGCACCTGCAACAAAAAATAAAGTAATTTTTCCTGCTGCATGAGTTACAATATGTAAAGCTGCACCTTGAGTAGCCATAGAAGAAGCCAATGCACCTCCTAGAGTAATATAAGATAGTTGACTTATAGTAGAGTAAGCCAATCTTGCTTTAATATCATCTTTATAAATAGCAATCACACTTGTAGTTAAAAGGGTAAAAGACGCTAGCCCGATTAACCAAAAAGATGCCCCTGTTTTTGATAAAAAATCAATTCCAAACACGTTAGTTAAAACTAAAAGCATTGTAAAAACTCCAGCTTTTACAACTGCTACTGCATGCAAAAGAGCTGATACTGGGGTGGGTGCAACCATAGCGGCTGGTAGCCATTTATGAATTGGCATAAGTGCAGCTTTGCCAATTCCAAAGACAAACATCATAAGTAAAAATGGTGCATATTTAGGGTCAATTTTCCCATCTAACACACCATTTTGTGAAATTTCAAGAGAACCGGTAATAACCCATACCCATATAATCGCAGGCAGAAGTAAGATAACTGACGAACCAAATAAAATAGACATGTACAAACGACCAGCTTTTTGAGCAAGTTCGTCTTGTTTATGTGTAACTAATGGATATGTTGAAAAGGTTAGAATTTCATAAAAAATGAACAATGTTAATAGGTCACCAGCATAGGCTATGCACAAAGCTGCGTGAACTGCCAAAGCATAAAAAGTTGAAAACCTGGTTTGGCTCTTTTCTTTATTGCCTCTCATATATCCAACTGAATAGATGCCAGCAAATATCCATAATAGTGAAGCAACTAATCCAAACAAAGCTCCTAAAGGTGTAACTGTAAAACCAATAGAAATACCTTCAGCAATCTGTAGGAATTCTAATTTAGGTTGTTCACCGTCTAAAACAGCTTGTACTAATTTTATAGAACCCCATGAGCTTACAAGCCCTCCAATTGGGCCCAGTAAATCTCTTAAAATGGTTCTGCCGGAAAGAAAAGGTGTTATTGCACATACTAAAAGAGGTGGAAAGACAGTAATTAAAATTAAATATTCAATAGAGATCATTTTGAAAACCCCATTAGAGTATTGGCGGCACTTTCACTACTATTTACAATTAAAGAAGCATCTAAACCAAAATAAATATTTAAAAAAGTTATAATTAAAAGAGAAATATAGACGGAAGGATTTTCATTGATTATTATTTTTTTTGTATTCTCATGCAACCATAAAACTTCAATCATTTTCCATAAATAAATCAGTGATAATGCTGAACTAATCAAAATAAGAAATACTATCCAAATTCCCTCTGAACTGATAGTGGCTTTTATCAAATATAACTTTGATATAAAACCAGCTGTGAGTGGAAGTCCTGCTAAGCTTAAGGAACATAAAATAAAGCAAAAAAAGGTGATAGGCATTTGTCTACCTAATCCTGATAAATTATTTATTGTAATTCTTTTTTGAAGGTAATAGCCTATCGAAGTTATCGCCATGAATAAACCACCTTTAATTAGAGCATGATTAAACATATGAATAAAACCTGCTGCAATACTAGCCTTTGAACCAATTGAAAAAGCAAGAGTTATATAGCCAATTTGAGCTATAGAAGAATGAGCTAATAAACGTTTTATGTCCTTTTCATAAATTGCCATTATTGTTCCAGCAAACATTGCTAATATTGATAAAGGAAGTATTACATAATTAAGAGTAATAATTATTAAATCATCTGAAATGTTGAAAATAGAAAATAATATACGTGCTAAAATGTAAAGTGACGCTTTTGTTGCAGTTGCAGCCAGTAATACTGAAACAGCTGAGGGGGCATATGAATATGCTCTTGGTAACCAAATATGAAGTGGGAAAACTGCAGCTTTGACCATTATTCCTGTAATCATAAAACCAAATCCAGCTATTAGAGCTCGGTTATTGTCTATTTCTTTAACTCTATTAGATAAGTCTTCCATATTTAAGGTTCCGGTTATGCTATATAATAAACCAACACCAATAACATAGAGAGTTGCGCCAACTGCACCTATAATCAGGTAATTATAGGCCGCAACTAAAGCTTGTTTATCTTTTTTTGCTCCCATTGCAACTAAGGCTACAGAAGCGAGAGAAGAAATTTCTAAAAATACAAAAAGATTGAAAGCATCTCCAGTTGTAACTAGTCCTATTAATCCTGCTATAGCTAACAGCCACAAGCTATAAACTTTAGAAATTGAAGATTGACCTACATCAAAAGGCATTAACTTATAAGAGAAGATAGTTGATAATAGACTAATAGAACTAATAATTATAATTGGAATTATTGAGACTTTGTCTATTACGTATTCAATTCCAAGAGGAGGGGCCCAGTTTCCTAAAGCATAGGATATGTATGTGTGTGTTTGAACTTCTTGAAAGAGTAATATTGATAAAATAAATGTTAAAACTGTAGTTAAAAGAGTTAAAATCCAACTAATAAAAGCGTTAGATATAAGTACTAAGAATAGTGACATCATCAAAGGACAAAGAACTACTAAAATTGGAAGATTTTTAATTAAAATATCTGTCATTTTACAAATTTCGATTTTAATTTTTTATTTGTTTCTATCTCATCATGATAATCAACTAAATCTTGTGCAGATATGTCATCTTCTTCAATGCTCCCATATTCTGAATTTATTCTTAAAACTAAAGATAAACCAAGAGCAGTGGTAGCAACCCCAACCACAATTGCTGTAAGGATTAAAACATGAGGTAATGGGTTAGAATAAACTGTATCAAGCGCTTCATTCAATATTGGGGGTGTTGCACCAGTAATTTTACCAAAGGTGATGTATAATAGAAAAACTGAAGTTTGAAAAATAGCTAACCCTACTATTTTTTTCAAAAAATTCTTTCTTCCTATAACTAGGAATAAGCCAATCATCATTAACAAAAATACGATCCAATAGTTCCATATACCCATAGATGAAGAGATCATTTTAACTTGCCTTTCCTGATTTAAAACCAATAAAGGCATTAAATAAGGCTATCATCACGTTAGATACTGTAAGTCCAACACCAAATTCAACTAGCAATATACCAATATGCTGTCCTGATTGAGGAGTTGAGCCCAGTGGGTTATAAGATAAAAATTCTTCGCCAAGAAAGATTGATGCAATTCCAACCCCACCGTAAATAATACCTCCTAGGGCTAACAACAATAGATTTATATTTGAAGGGAAAAGTTTCTTACCTTTTTCTAAGCCAAACACAATCGTATATAGTATGAAGGCGCTAGCAACTATAACTCCAGCCTGAAACCCTCCGCCAGGGCCAAAGTCACCATGAAATTGAACGTAAAGACCGAATAAAATTATTGGTGCAAATAGTATTTTAGTACAAACTCTTAAGATTGGATTTTTATGCATTTCGACCAACCTTCTTCTTAATTTTAGATTTAGTGTCTTTGGAGATTTTTTTCTTGTTTTGTAAAAGAACTAAAACAGCAATACCTGCTGTAAAAACCACAATTGTCTCACCGAAAGTATCGTAACCTCTATAACTGGCTAAAACAGAGGTAACTATATTAGGTATACCAATATCATTGCGTGATCCTAATATATAATCAGGAGCCACATGTTGATGAATAGGTGAAGAAACTAAGCCTATTTGAGGTAGGTCATAGCTACACCAAATTAATATAGCACCTAATATTATGCATGAAAGAGCTGGAATAAATTGATTACCAATAGTTTCTTCTTCTTTTTTAGGCAAATAAGCCATTGCTGCTAAAAATAATACTGTAGATATTCCTGCACCAACTGAGGCTTCAGTAAATGCAACATCGACTGCATCAAGAGTTATAAACATCAATGCAGCAACTAAAGAATAGGCGCTAGTTAATATCACAGTAAAAATAACAGTTCTTGTTTTAAGAAGCGCAATAGCGATAGCAAGCATTACGGTAACTAAAAAAGCATTTATAATTAATTCAGATATCATAAAAGTTTGCCAATCTTTTTACCTATAGGTATTATTTTTTTTTGGCGGGCTAAATTAGCTGTTACATGACTTGTAACAGGACTAGTAAAGAAAATAAAAACACCGATTAAAATTAATTTCACTGTAATTAGAGACCAACCAGATTGAACAATCATTCCGAGAAGAAAAAATGCTGTACCTCCAGTGTCAATCATACCTGCAGCATGTATTCTTGAAAAAACATCAGGAAGTTTTATAAGGCCACAAGCTCCAATAATAATAGACATAGAGCCTATAAAAAAGAAAATCCCTGTAATAATGTCTTTCATAAATTCCATTATTTTTTAACATCCCCTAGAGATCCAGCACTAAAAAGCTTTAAAACTGCTACCGTTCCAATAAAGTTTATTAAGGCATAAACAATAGCTATGTCGAGAAACTCTGGCCTTCCACTATAAAATCCATGAAGAGCAATTCCTATAACTATTATAGTTCCTAAAGTGTTTATAGCCAAAACTCTGTCAAAAGTAGTTTTTCCTAAAATAATTCTAATCAATATTAAAATTCCAGAAATTCCACATGCGATAAGAGCCGCTAAATACATTAGATATCTCCTTCTAACCACTTAACTTTTTTATCCATTACATTGCTTCTTACGTCATTTCCAAAGTCTGAATTAAGCGCGTGCACTTCAAATTTATCTTCATTAATTTGTGTTGTAACAGTACCTGGCGTAAGGGTAATTGAATTTGCGTAGGTTACTTTTGCAACGTCAGTATTCTGGGAAGATTTAACTATGAATATTTCAGGGTTTATATTACCAGTTATTATTGCTTTGGCGGTGCCTATATTAGAGTTAAATATTTCTTTGAAAAGCCACAAAAGATAATTTATCAATCTTGGCAAAAAAAACAAAGGTAAACCTTCGTCATCAATTAAGTTAGCTCTCTTTGCTAAATAGACACAAAAAACACAAGATATTACTCCAAGGCTTATAATTAAAAAACTATAATGACCTGACATCAATAGCCATAGACTTAATAAAATAACAAAAAGGAAAAATGACTTCATTATGTAAAAAAAACCTAACTTTAGAATTTATTATTTTTAACTAAAATTAGGCTCGATTTCAATAAAAGTTTTAAACTTTTATGGTTTAGCAAACGTTTCTACCTGCAGGGTCTTTTGAATGATACCTTTTTCTTTTAAGAAATTACCAAATTGTCTGTAAGTATTTAGATCATGTGCTTGCGGTCTAAGTGCAAATCTAGATAAGGTATCTTTATAAGCTCTTTTATTTAACTCATCGTCAAGGCCTTTTCTAAAAGAAGAAAAGTCTTTCCATGTAGACTTAGGATCATTAACAATTGTTAATGTGGCTTTTTGAATGGCCTTAAAAAACTTATCAAAAATAGGATTTTTTCTGTTCTTTGTATTTGAAATATAAATTAACTCTTCATAAGAAGGTACGCCATGCTCTTCTGGATAAAAAGCGAGACCAGGATGGTTTACTATATCCATTTGATTAAGCTCAAAATTTCTAAAGGCACCAATTACAGCGTCTACTTTTTTGGCAATTAAAGAAGGTGACAGAGAGAAATTAATATTTATTAATTCAACGTCTGACATTTTTAAATTATATTTCTCAAGCATTCCTGATAATAAAGCTTCTTCAAATCCACCTACTGAAAAACCAATTTTTTTGCCTTTTAAGTCTGCTATCGACTTTATAGGACCATCCTTTAAAACAACTAGAGAATTTAGAGGAACGCTTACCAATGTTCCAACTCTTACTACAGGTAAGCCTTGGTCTACTTGAATATGTAGTTGGGGTTGATATGAAATTGCTAAGTCTAATTTACCTGCAGCAACTAGTTTTGGAGGATCATTTGGGTCAGCTGGCTCAATCATTTCTACATCAAGCCCAACTTCTTTAAAAAAACCTCTTTTTTCAGCTATAATTAAAGGAGCATGATCTGGGTTTATAAACCAATCTAATCCAATTGTTAGTTTTTCATTTTTTGCATAAGCAAAGTTAATTGTTAATGCTAAAAATATTATTGATAAAATTCTTATCATAGTATGCATTGTGCATCTCCCTCCGCTGGTTTTAACCAGATCAGGTTATAAGGGTTAATTTCTCAGCAAGACACATGTCTAGCACCCCTGGCAAATTACATTTTTTACATTATTAGAAAAAAATCAATATGTTTTTTTATTTCCACCAAACATATTTGCTGAGGATCATGTCGGTCACTTTGTATAACGTAATTGTTATAAAAATTAAAATTATTAAAGCTGCAAACATATTGTCAGTTTGAAGTCTAGCGTTACTATAAATCATAAAAGAGCCTAACCCTGTGCTACCTCCTATCCATTCACCTACTACAGCTCCGATAGGAGCAAAACAAGCAGCAACACGTATACCAGAGCATAATCCAGGAAGGGAAGATGGTATTTTAATTTTCCAAAAAACTTGTGTTTTTGATAGACCAATTGTTTTTCCAGCATCAATTAGTTCTTGAGGCACCTTATTTAAAGCATCAGTAAAATTTGAAGTTATAGGAAAGAAAACAATTAATACTCCGATCACTATTTTGCTGCTCATTCCATATCCAAGCCATAATATTAACAGAGGAGCTAGTGCAAAAACTGGTATTGATTGACTTGCAAGTAAAATAGGCATCACCCATCGCTTAAGTCTTTCTGAAGAAGAGATTGTTAGCGCAGTAACTACCCCTATTATAGTTCCTATAAATATTGAAGCTAGAATTTCAACTAAGGTATAAGACGCATGCTTTATAAGCAGGTCCCAGTTAGTATAGATAGAGATAAAAATTTTTGATGGAGGTGGTAACATGAATGGAGGAAGACTAAAATATACACAAGAAAATTCCCAAATCGCGAAGATTGTAGCTGCTATAATTAAACCTCTTAGCATGTGAACCTTATAAAAATTTATTTAATAATATGAATATATATATTAGAAAACAGTACAATGCAGAATTATTTATTTACAAGTGATATTTTTAAAGGCTCTAGATATGAAAAAGGTCATCCGTTAGATATGGATCGAGTTTGGCCAAGTGTTGAACTTATTGAATTAATGGGATGGGTTAGAGAAGACCAAATAATCAAAAATAAACCTGCTGAAATTGAGGAATTAATTAAATTTCATGACTTAGAATATGTTAAAGCGCTTAAAAAAGCTGAAGAAGAGTTAGACCTTCCAGAATATTTAAAAAGAAAATATAATATTGGAATAGGCAATAATCCTATTTTCAGTGAAGTTTTTTCTCGGCCAGCGTCTGCAGCTAAAGCATCAATAAAAGCTGTTGAAATGATAGCTAATAAACAAGCTAAAAAAATCCTTAATATATCGGGGGGCACACATCATGGTAGAAAATCTGAAGCATATGGTTTTTGTTTTTTAAATGACTGTGTTCTTGCAATTTTAAAAGCAATAGAATTAGGTTTTTCTAAAGTTTTATACGTAGATATTGATGCTCATCATTGTGATGGGGTTCAAGATGTCTTTCTTAATAACGAAAACGTTACTATAATATCAATACACGAAAAAAATAGATGGCCACAAACAGGTAAGCTGGAAGAAAATAAAATTAACAATATAATGAATTTCCCAGTTTCTGAAAGTTTTAACGATTCAGAAATTGACTATGTGATTAACAATGCAGTTATTCCATATGCTAAATCTATTCAGCCAGACTTATTAATAATACAAGCTGGAGCAGATATGCTAAATGGTGACCCACAATCTAGAATATCTTTATCTAATAATGCTTATTGGAGAGCTATTAAGGATATTTTATTGTTATGTGAAAGTTCAATAATATTAGGTGGTGGTGGGTATAACCCATACCTTACAGCAAAAGCATGGGCAGGGAATTGGGTTTTGTTAAATGATCGAGATTATCTGTTAGACAGTGATATGCCAGAAGAGTGTAGTAATTTATTATCTTCACTTAAATGGAACAACAGTCGCGTAAGAATGGGAATACCCACTCAATGGTTAAAATCTTGGCGCGATCATGATGTCAAAACAATTGTAGGAGCTGAAGTAATTTCTCTTGTAAAAAACGTTTTAAGTATGAAAAGTTTATGAATATAATTTTATTAAATTTGTTACAAGTATCAATATTAGGAATTTTCCTAATTATAGTTTCTCCAAAAATTATATTTGGAAATCTGCAAGTTCCTGAATTTAAAAAAACAGTTTGTGAAATTACTATTAATAATAAAGAAAATAAAAAAATATATGTAGAGATTGCTGATACTGAAAAGAAAAGATCCTACGGTTTAATGAATAGAGAAGAAATTATGATTGACAATGGAATGTTGTTTATCTGGGACAAAAGTGAGAAAAGAAATTTTTGGATGAAAAATACACTATTAAACCTAGATTTATTTTTTATAAATATGAAGGGTATTATTGTCGGAATTTATAGAAATGCTAAGGCTTTAGACCAAAAAAATATAAGTAGTAATGAAAAGGTGACATTTGTTTTAGAAATGAAAGCAGGTGAGTTGAAAAGTCAAGTAGGTGACAAGTTAAATTGTCCTATCATTAAATATTAATTTATATTGATAAATATTATTAAGTAAAACAAAACTAATGCTTGCTTTTAACAATTTCTAAAGTATAAATCGAAATGTTCGGGGCGTAGCGCAGCCTGGTAGCGCATCTGGTTTGGGACCAGAGGGTCGGGAGTTCGAATCTCTCCGCCCCG
>ERZ651776.1393-NODE-1393-length-29064-cov-3.850381_pt1 | contig 29064 bp, 40 predicted proteins | sample MGYA00514761_ERZ651776 | MGnify/ENA metagenome assembly ERZ651776
CTGTAAAGACACGTGTGGTTCAACGCGAAGACTGGTAAAAATTACTTAGTAAATAATATAAAAACCCAATCAATATATGGTTGGGTTTTTTTTATAAAAATTTAACTTCACTTATTTTGTTTTATAAATTGTAAATGTATCTTTGATTTTGGTAATTCTTAATATAACAGGATTATATGTCAGATATATTAGATCTCTTTATAACTCGTATTTATCGTACAGCTTTAAATAACTACGATACTAAAATTAATTCAGATGAATTGGAAGCTACGTGTTTCTCAATTGCGCACGATGATGTTGCTGGGCAAAACTGGTGTGAAGAAAATGATTATTCTGGTTATACAAGTTATGCGTCTTTAGATGATTTGCCTTGGCGATTCCCAATATTTAAAGATTTAGTAAAGGCACTAGATCTACACATTGCTGAGTTTGCCAAAGAGCTTCAATTTGATCTTGGTGATAAGCCGCTTGTTCTAAATGGTTTATGGATAAATATTCTACCAGAAGGTGGGATACATACTGGCCATATCCATCCAAACTCTGTGATAAGTGGGACTACATATGTTTCAATGCCGGATGGCGCAAGCGCAATTAAATTTGAAGATCCAAGATTACCAATGATGATGGCCGCCCCTCCAAGAAAGACAAATGCAAATACTGGTTCACGTACATTTAATTATATAAATCCTAATGTGGGGGATGTACTATTATGGGAAAGTTGGCTTCGTCATGAAGTTCCGATGAACTTAGCAGAAGAAGAACGAATTAGTGTAAGTTTTAATTATGCATGGGGTTGAGTTATTTTGGCTTATTATGCATCAAAAGAAGCTCATCAATATACTTTAAATTTATAATAATAAATCATTTACCCTTGCCACATGATTGAATCCCCTCTAAAGGGTGCATTCTAATGTACTCCACCGGATTCGTGGTGACCTAAGGGTGTTAATAAAACACACAAAGTTGGGCCTTCCGGTGATGTTGAAAGGAAATGGCAATGAACGCCAATGAATTACGTGATAAAACACCTGATGAGCTAAGAGCTGAGCTTGTAACATTGAAAAAAGAGCAATTTAATTTGCGGTTTCAAAAAGCAACAGGTCAAGTTGAATCAACTGTTAGAATGAAAGCTGCTAGAAGAGAAGCAGCAAGAGTTTTAACAATTTTGAATGAAAAGGCCGCAACAGCGGCTACTGAATAGGAGCCTTAACATGCCAAAGCGTATTCTAGCCGGCACTGTAACAGGTGACCAAAATGAACAAACAATAACAGTGTCTGTACAGCGTAGCTTCCAGCACCCTGTATTGAAAAAAACAATCCGTAAGTCAAAGACTTACAGAGCGCATGATGCGCAAAACGAATTCAAAATTGGTGACAAAGTTCGAATTGAAGAATGTGCACCAATCTCGAAGACTAAGCGCTGGACAGTTTTAACAGACTGATCAGTTTAACGAAACCCTGGGGCCGAATTTGCATGGTCCCCAAAGGTCGGAGGAAACTCAATGATCCAGATGCAAACTAATCTGGATGTAGCTGATAACAGCGGCGCACGCCGTGTTCAGTGCATCAAGGTTTTAGGTGGCTCCAAGCGGAAGTACGCTTCTGTTGGAGACGTTATTGTCGTTTCTGTGAAAGAAGCCATTCCACGTGGTCGTGTGAAAAAAGGTGATGTTCGCAAAGCGGTAGTTGTACGTACAGCAAAAGAAGTTCGCAGAGATGATGGAACAGCAATTCGTTTTGACGGAAACGCTGCTGTAATTCTGAATAATAATAATGAACCTATCGGAACCCGTATATTTGGTCCAGTTGTACGTGAACTACGTGCAAAGAACTTCATGAAAATTGTGTCTTTGGCACCGGAGGTTCTGTAATGGCTGCTAAATTAAAAAAAGGTGACAAAATTGTTGTTCTTTCAGGAAAAGATAAGGGTAAAGAGGGCGAAATAACTTCTGTAAACCCATCTGCTGGTAAGGCTATCGTGTCAGGTGTGAATATTGCCGTACGTCACACAAAGCAATCTCAAACATCACAAGGCGGTCGTGTTTCCATAGAGATGCCAATTCAATTATCTAATTTGGCACTTGTAGATCCAAAAGAAGGAGGCGCAACACGCGTTGGCTTTAAAATGGATGGAGACAAAAAAGTTCGTTTTGCAAAAAAATCAGGAGCGTTGATCGATGGCTGATTATACTCCACGCCTGAAGGCGAGCTACAATGAAGTTGTTCGACCTGCGATGAAAGAAGAATTCGCATATAAGAACGATATGATGATCCCAAAGATCACTAAAATTACTTTAAACATGGGTATTGGTGAAACTGTAAACGATTCCAAAAAGATCCGTTCTGCAGTGGCTGATATGGCGTCTATATCTGGTCAACAGCCAGTTATAACGAAAGCTAAAAAATCTATTGCTGGTTTCCGTGTTAGAGAAGATATGCCTTTGGGTTGTAAAGTCACATTGCGTGGCGATCAAATGTACGACTTCCTTGATCGATTGATCACGGTTGCAATGCCACGTATTCGCGATTTTCGTGGAATATCGGCAAAAAGTTTTGATGGACGTGGCAATTATGCCATGGGCTTGAAAGAACATATCGTATTCCCAGAGATCGATTATGATAAAATCGATGAAATGTGGGGCATGGACATCGCTATCAGCACAAATGCGAAAACAGACGCTGAAGCATTGAGCTTGTTGAAGAATTTCAACATGCCTTTCACCAGTTAATCGCGAAGGAGAGAACTTATGGCTAAATCTGCAATGGTTCAACGTCAACTCAAGCGCGAAAAGCTTGTTGTTAAGTATGCTGCAAAGCGTGCTGCGTTGAAAGAAATCGCAAATAATCAAGATCTACCGATGGAAGAACGTTTTAAAGCGCGTCTGAAGTTAGCAGAACTTCCTCGTAATTCTTCAGCTACTCGCTTGCACAATAGATGCCAAGTGACAGGCCGTCCGAAGGGTTATTATCGTAAACTGAAAATGTCTCGTATTGCGTTGCGCCAATTGGCGTCAGACGGTCAAATACCTGGCATGGTCAAATCAAGCTGGTAAGGAGTAGTAGTATGAACGATCCTATCGGTGATATGCTCACTAGAATTCGCAACGCACATTTGCGTGGCAAATCTACAGTAAAAACACCTGCTTCAAAGTTACGTGGTTGGGTCCTCGATGTTCTTGCGAACGAGGGCTATATCCGTGGCTATGAAGGTGCAACTTCAGACGCTGGTCACCCAGAGTTGGAAATTTCTCTGAAATATTTCGATGGTGAACCAGTAATCAAAGAACTAAAACGTGTGTCAAAACCTGGTCGACGAGTTTATTCGGCTTCTTCAGACATTCCAACTGTTCGACAGGGTCTGGGAATTTCAATTGTATCAACACCTCAGGGTGTGATGTCAGATGCGCAAGCACGAGCGGCCAATGTTGGTGGTGAAGTGTTGTGCACAGTATTCTAGGGAGCGGATATGTCTCGTATTGGTAAAAAACCAGTCGGCCTTCCCAGTGGTGTTACTGCCACTGTCTCTGGCCAAACTGTAGAAATCAAAGGCCCAAAAGGTGTACGTACCTTTAAAGCTACTGATGATGTGAGCATTGCTCTTGAAGATAGTGCAGTGTCAATAACACCGCGCGGATCATCAAAGCGTGCACGTCAACAATGGGGCATGTCTCGAACACAAATCGCTAATTGCGTGACTGGTGTGACAGACGGCTTCAAAAAAGAGCTGGAAATCAACGGTGTTGGTTACCGTGCTTCAATGCAGGGCGCTGTCCTGAAATTGGCACTTGGCTATTCGCATGATGTATTATTTGAAGTGCCTTCAGGCATAACAGTAACTGCACCTAAGCCAACAGAAATTATTGTTGAGGGTATAGATCAACAACAAGTTGGTGAAGTGGCTGCGAAAATTCGTGAATGGCGTAAGCCAGAGCCTTATAAAGGCAAAGGTATTAAATATAAAGACGAATATATCTTCCGTAAAGAAGGTAAGTCTAAGTAGGAGCGTGTAAAATGGCACAAACTAGAAGAACATTGTTCCTCAAGCGTCGCATGCGCAACCGGAACAAAATTAAGAAAATGGCAAATGGTCGCCCACGTCTTTGTGTGCACCGTTCGTCAAAAAACATCAGCGTGCAATTGATCGATGATGTGAATGGCGTAACAATTGCTTCAGCATCTTCTCTAGAGAAAGCGTTGGGTGTGGTTGGTAAAAATAATGTTGATGCATCAGCTAAAGTGGGTACTGCAATTGCAGAACGTGCAAAAAAAGCTGGTGTAGAAGTATGTTATTTTGACCGTGGCGGTTTTATCTACCATGGTAAAGTAAAAGCATTAGCTGACGCGGCTCGCGAAGGTGGTTTGCAATTCTAAAATTGTAGGTGGGCTACTGCCCACCTCGATGATCCGGGAGTTTCACTCACTGGGATTGATATTAATAAGGGCTTTGCCCAAATTCAGGAGGCCAAAATGGCTAGAGAAGATAACCGTAAAGGTCGCGATCGCGACGAAGCACCAGAATTTCAGGATCGTTTAGTTGCGATTAATCGTGTTTCAAAAACCGTAAAAGGTGGTAAGCGATTTGGTTTTGCTGCTCTTGTAGTAGTTGGGGATCAAAAAGGTAGAGTTGGATACGGTAAGGGTAAAGCAAAAGAAGTACCTGAAGCTATACGCAAAGCTACAGAACAAGCAAAGCGCCAGATGATAAGAGTGCCTTTACGTGAAGGCCGTACTTTACATCATGATGTAAATGGTCGCCATGGTGCAGGTAAAGTTGTTATGAGAACAGCTCCACAAGGTACTGGTATTATTGCTGGTGGTCCGATGCGTGCTGTTTTTGAAATGCTTGGCGTGCAGGATGTTGTCGCAAAGTCAATAGGTTCACAAAACCCTTATAACATGATTCGTGCGACTATAGATGGTTTAGGTAAAGAAGGATCACCAAGATCCGTTGCTCAAAGACGTGGTAAAAAAGTTTCTGAAATTCTACCAAAAGAGGAGGCTTAAGTTATGGCTAAAACTATTGTAGTAAAACAAATAGGTTCACCTATCCGTCGCCCTAAAGACCAACGTGATACATTAATTGGTCTAGGTCTTAATAAAATGCACAAGACACGTGAATTAGAAGATACTCCATCTATACGAGGTATGGTTCGTAAGGTATCGCACATGGTAGAGATAATTGAAGAAAAAGGCTAAACTTAGCTTTGATATTTGAGATAATGCGCCCTGTACGATTGTATGGGGCGTTTTTTTAAGGTTAAATTTATACTAGGTTAAGAATATAAACGAAAATCTTTATTAAATTAATAAATAATGAATAAGTTAAATTATGATACGACATGTAGTTTTTTTTAGCGCAACTAATCCAGAAGATATTAGTGCTATATTTGATGGTTTGTCGATACTGGCAGACATTCCACATGCATTGCTATTTGAAGTCAGGCGTAACCTGAAGGTTGATAAGATAAACGGAAAAGACCCTGATTTTATTGTTTATGCAGAATTTGCTGACCAAGAAGCTTTAGATGCATACAAAGCTCACCCTCTTTATGAGAAATCTATATCAATTGTTCGTCCTTTGAGAGACATAAGAATAGCAGCAGATTTTCTTGGCTGAAACGCATTTTTTAATTTTACTACATAACAACTTGGATCATCTTGCATAAATTAAATCAACGAGTTATACGCTCACGTGATGATCAATTGGATCATAGAATCAATTAATGCCGTGTTTGTCCTTTATCGCTAATCGGGGGCAATTCCGGCCTAAGGAGATAGCGATATGAAACTGAATCAACTTTCAGACAACCCAGGTGCAACTAAACGACGAAAACGCATTGGCCGCGGACCAGGATCTGGTACAGGTAAAATGGGTGGACGAGGCATCAAAGGTCAAAAATCACGTTCCGGTGTAGCAATAAACGGTTATGAGGGTGGTCAAATGCCATTATACATGCGTTTACCAAAGCGTGGATTTAACAATATTAATGCAAAAACATACGCAGTTGTAAATCTAGGGCTAATCCAAAAATTTATTGACGCAAAAAAAATAGACGCAAAAAAACCAATTACTGAACAATCTCTTGTAGAGAGTGGATTAGTCCGTCGAATTAAAGACGGTGTGCGTATTTTAGCTAAAGGTGATCTTACTTCAAAGTTAGATATTACTGTTACGGGTGCTTCAGCCTCGGCGATTGAAGCAGTTGCAAAGGCTGGTGGCGCACTTAATGTCACAAAGGCGGCAAAAGTAACTGAATAGGGTTGTGAGTCGCAAAATCTCGGCTTACAAAAATACTAAAGTTTTTAGCGCCGCGGTCTGGAAACGGATTTCGCGGCGTTTTTATTCGAAAGGGTCTTAAGCATGGCATCAGCCGCTGAACAAATGGCATCAAATATCTCTTGGGGCGCCTTTGGCAAAGCCAAAGAACTTCAAAGCCGTATCATTTTTGCTCTAGGTATGCTGATCGTATACCGTTTAGGTACATTCATACCTGTACCAGGTATTGATGCAGTTGCTCTCAAAGCTTTTGTTGAAACCGCTCAGCAGGGTATAGGTGGAATACTTAACATGTTTACTGGTGGTGCTGTCAGTAGAATGGCAATATTCGCACTTGGTATAATGCCATATATTTCTGCGTCAATTATTGTGCAGTTGTTAACTGCAATGGTACCATCTTTAGAACAACTTAAAAAAGAAGGTGAGCAAGGTCGAAAAAAGATTAATCAATACACACGTTATGGTACTGTGGCGCTTGCAATTTTCCAAGCTTATGGCCTTTCAGCTGGTTTGCAGGCAGGTGATTTAGCTACAAATCCTGGTTTCTTATCCTTTCAATTGCCATGCATAATTACTCTAGTTGGTGGAACGATGTTCCTCATGTGGATTGGTGAGCAGATTACTGCTCGTGGAATTGGTAATGGTATTTCATTGATAATTTTTGTTGGTATTGTTGCAGAGCTACCTGCAGCCCTTGCCCAGTTTTTTGTTCAAGGCCGTCAAGGAACTATATCTCCTGCAGTTATATTAGGTGTTATGGTTATGGTTGTAGTTGTAATTGCATTTGTAGTTTTCATGGAGCGTGCATTAAGAAAAGTCCATATTCAGTATCCAAAACGCCAAGTCGGTATGAAAGTATATGGTGGTGAAAGCAGCCACTTGCCAATTAAGTTGAACCCAGCAGGAGTAATTCCACCGATATTTGCTTCTGCATTGCTTTTATTGCCTACTACAATTGCTACGTTTTCAAGCACACAGACATCTGGATTTATGAATACACTTCTGGCTTGGTTTGGGCCTGGTCAACCATTATATTTCGTATTTTTTGTTGTGATGATTGTATTTTTTAGTTATTTTTATACAGCAAACGTATCTTTCAAGACTGATGAAGTTGCTGATAATCTAAAGAAGCAAAATGGTTTTGTTCCTGGCATTCGCCCAGGTAAAAATACAGGTTTGTACTTAGATTATGTTGTAGCAAGAATTTTGGTGGTTGGATCTGCCTATTTAGTTGCAGTTTGTTTACTTCCAGAAGTATTAAGATCGCAGTTTGCAATTCCATTTTATTTTGGTGGAACTAGTTTGTTGATTGTTGTTTCAGTAACAATGGATACTATCCAACAAGTGCAATCCCATCTACTTGCTCATCAATATGAAGGGTTAATTGAACGCTCTAAATTAACAGGAAAAAATCGAGCAAAAGCTCGTAAGCGAAAAACAAAACGTTAATTAGGAGATACTAAGTGAATATCATTTTAATTGGTCCTCCGGGCGCGGGTAAGGGTACTCAAGCAGCAACTTTGGTTGAAAATCGCAACATGATTCAATTGTCTACAGGTGATATGCTCAGAGCGGCACGTACATCAGGAACTGAATTAGGTAAAAAGGTTGCTGGTGTTATGGACCGAGGAGAGCTCGTTACGGACGAGATTGTTATTGGTTTGATAGAAGAACAATTAACTTCTAGCAATACAGCTGATGGTTTTATCTTTGATGGCTTCCCAAGAACTTTAGCGCAAGCTGATGCATTGAGTGATTTGTTGTCAAAAATAGGTCAAAAACTGGACACTGTAATCCAAATGACAGTAGATGATGAAGCCTTGGTTCGTAGAATTACTGGTCGATTTACATGTGGAGTATGTGGTCAAGGCTATCATGAAGAATTTAAAGCACCTATTATAAAAGGAAAATGTGATAGCTGTGGCGAAGTTGGTGCTTTTAAGAAGCGTGCTGATGATAATGAAGAAGCTTTAAAAACTCGCTTGATGGCATATTACAAAGATACTTCACCGCTAATTGGATATTATTATGCAAAGCAACAGCTTCAACAGGTTAATGGATTGAATAGTATTGAAGAAGTTGGGGAAGACATATCAGAAGCAATCTCTTCAATTTGATAAATTATTCTTTGCTATAATAATCTCTACATAATCTTATTAATGATTTGAAATTAAACCAAGTTACATCATTTTATTATCAGTTATATTTGCTTGACGGGTAACTCTTTTTCGCCTAATTGACAGCCTTCTATGTTAACCATCTGATATTTTTAATAAATGATTCGTTAATTTAGATATTATTGGTGTACAGCATAAAATGTTGTCCACTGTTGTGAAAACAGGTTCTGGAAAGACGGAACCGCAACTGTAAGGATATATAAATTGGCACGTATTGCTGGCGTTAATCTGCCGACCCATAAACGGGTCCCTATCGCACTAACCTACATTACAGGAATTGGCCCTGCATCTGCAGACAAAATCTGTGAAGGAACAAAAATTGATACGGCTCGTCGTATTAATGAACTCTCAGATGCTGAAGTATTATCAATTCGTGAATTTATTGATGCTAATTTTGAAGTTGAAGGTGATCTACGTAGAGAAGTTTCAATGAACATCAAAAGATTGATGGATTTGGGCTGCTATAGAGGTTTACGCCATCGTCGTGGGTTGCCTGTTCGTGGTCAACGTACAAGTACAAACGCACGTACTCGCAAAGGTCCTGCAAAGGCCATTGCTGGTAAGAAGAAATAAGGGGGTTCTGATCAATGGCACGTGAAGCACGTATGAAAAGAAAAGAACGCAAAAACATCACAGCTGGTGTTGCGCATATAAATTCTTCTTTTAATAACACAAAAATTCTTATCGCAGACGCACAAGGAAATGCAATTGCATGGTCTTCTGCTGGCACAATGGGTTTTAAGGGGTCTAGAAAATCTACACCTTATGCTGCCCAAATGGCTGCTGAAGATGCAGGAAAAAAAGCTCAAGAGCATGGTGTAAAAACTTTGGAAGTTGAAGTGCAGGGTCCTGGCTCAGGTCGGGAAAGTGCCCTTCGCGCTCTTGCTGCAATTGGATTAAACGTTACATCAATCCGTGACGTTACTCCAATGGCACACAATGGTTGTCGCCCACCAAAGCGTCGCCGCGTTTAATAATTTTTTGGTAGGCGTAAGTGCCTACCATTTTATAATTTTAACCTCGAGCGTTCGCTAGGCCGGAATCATCCCAGTGGACAAGAATGGAGGCCCTTATGATCCATAAAAATTGGCAAGAGCTAATAAAGCCAACACAATTAGAAATCAAACCAGGCGCAGACCCATTGCGTATGGCTACAGTTATTGCTGAGCCATTAGAGCGTGGATTTGGCCTTACTTTAGGAAACGCTTTACGTCGTGTGCTTTTATCTTCACTTCAAGGTTCTGCAATTACATCTGTACAGATTGATAATGTATTGCATGAATTCTCTTCTGTTGCAGGAGTACGTGAAGATGTAACTGATATGGTCTTGAACCTAAAAGGTGTTGCTATTGCAATGGAAGTTGAAGGTCCAAAGCGTGTTTCAATCTCAGCCAAAGGCCCTACAATTGTAACTGCCGGTGATATTGCTGAAACTGCTGGAATTGAAGTTTTAAATAAAGATCACATAATTTGCCACTTAGATGATGGGGCTTCTTTGTTCATGGAGCTAACAGTTGATACTGGCAAAGGCTATGTCGCAGCAGACCAAAACCGTCCTGAAGATGCACCAATTGGTTTAATCCCAATTGATGCGCTGTATTCTCCTGTTTTGAAAGTTTCTTATGATGTTCAGCCGACACGTGAAGGTCAAGTTTTAGATTATGATCAACTAACTTTGAAAATTGAAACTGATGGCTCAGTTTCTGCTGAAGATGCAGTAGCATTTGCAGCTCGTATTTTGCAGGATCAATTAGCTACTTTTGTTAACTTTAATGAACCTGAAGCGGCTCAGCGTCAGGATGAAGAAGATGACTTAGAGTTTAATCCTTTACTGTTGAAGAAAGTGGATGAATTAGAGCTATCTGTACGTTCAGCGAATTGTTTAAAGAATGATAACATTGTTTACATTGGTGATCTGATACAAAAAACTGAAGCAGAAATGTTAAGAACACCAAACTTTGGTCGTAAATCGTTAAACGAAATTAAAGAAGTACTCACAGTAATGGGGCTACATCTTGGTATGGATATCGTTGATTGGCCACCAGAAAATATAGAAGAACTTGCTAAAAAGTTTGAAGATCAATTTTAATAAATATGGCTTCCTTAAAAAAGGAAGCCAATAAATGCCCACAATAGTGGGGAACAGGATTAATTTTCAATTCTGGAATTAGTCCGGGCAATCCCGCCCCAAGGAGTGTGAGACCCATCGCAGGCTCGCCAGACAAAGTAAAATGAAGAAAAAGGAATATAATTATGCGTCACGCAAAAGGTTACCGTCGATTAAATCGTACGCACGAGCATAGAAAAGCTTTATTTGCCAACATGGCTGGATCATTAATCGAGCATGAGCAGATAAAAACAACTTTGCCAAAAGCCAAAGAGCTTAAGCCAATTATGGAAAAAATGATCACATTAGCCAAACGTGGTGATTTACATGCTCGCAGACAAGCGGCTTCAAAACTTAAGCAAGATCAATATGTTGCAAAATTATTTGAAATTTTAGGTCCAAGATATAAAGATCGTCAAGGTGGATACGTGAGAGTGTTAAAAGCTGGTTTCCGTTATGGAGACATGGCTCCAATGGCAATCATTGAATTTGTTGATCGTGACGTAAACGCAAAAGGTGCAGGCGATAAAGCACGACTTGAAGCTGAAGAAGCTTCTGAAAGCTAAATATAAAATAAAGAATTCTATAACGAGCCTTAATGGCTCGTTTTTTTTTGCATAGATTTAACATAAAATTTAATTTGTAATAATTAACGCCTGTAATTCTGGTTTTCTCAAGAAAATTACGAAATAATTATTTATATGAACTAATATTAAAACATTGTATAATTATTCAATGGCAGATTTATTTGATCAAGATTCAATACCGTCGCAGCATAAAGGAAATCGACCTCTTGCTGATAGATGTAGACCAACAAAAATAATTGATGTTATTGGTCAACAAAAACTTATTGGCCCAGATGGATCGTTGTCCATTATGCTTGAGAGTGGTAGTTTACCTTCCATCATTTTTTGGGGGCCTCCAGGTGTAGGAAAAACGACTATAGCGCGTCTTTTAGCATCGGAAGTAAACATGCATTTTGTTCAAATAAGTGCAATATATTCTGGAGTTTCTGATTTAAAAAAACAGTTTGAAGCTGCTAAAATACGACATTTAAATGGAGGAAGTACATTATTATTTGTTGATGAAATACATAGATTCAATAAATCTCAACAAGATGGTTTCCTCCCTTTTATCGAAAATGGAACAATTGTGCTTGTTGGTGCAACAACTGAAAACCCTTCTTTTGAACTAAATTCAGCTTTATTATCTAGAGCTCAAGTAATGCTTCTTGAACGTTTATCTTATAGTGATTTAGAGCTAATTGCTCAGCGTGCAGAAAAAGAAATGGCCAATTCATTGCCCCTTGATGGAGAGGCACGTGAGCTTTTGCTTGAAATGGCTGATGGTGATGGACGAAGTCTACTTAACTTAATTGAACAAATATTTAATTGGGGAAATGAAGTATTAAATAAAGAACAATTAAGTAGTAGATTGTCTAAGCGTGCGGCGCAGTATGATAAAAATGGAGATGCACATTACAATATCATTTCAGCGCTTCATAAATCTGTCAGAGGATCTGATCCAGATGCTGCTTTGTATTGGTTAGCTAGGATGTTAGAGGGTGGAGAAGATCCACGATATTTAGCCAGACGCATTACAAGAATGGCTATCGAGGATATTGGATTGGCAGATATAAAAGCTCAAGATGTTTGTTTGCAGGCTTGGCAAACCTACGAAAGATTAGGATCTCCAGAAGGTGATCTAGCATTAGCGCAAGCAGTATTATACTTAGCTTTAGCACCAAAATCCAATGCATCATATAAAGCTTATAATAATGCCTTAACTGCGGCCAAAAAAACAGGCTCAAAAATGCCTCCAAAACACATATTAAATGCACCAACAAAATTAATGCGAGATATGTCATATGGTAGTAACTATTTATATGATCATAATGAAGAGGATGGCTTTTCTGGGCAGAATTATTTTCCTGATGATATGCCGCGAGGGATTTATTACTTACCAGTTGAAAGAGGGGAAGAGCGCGAGTTTAAAAAGAGAATTGAGTTTTTTAGTAAATTACGAGCAAATAAAAACAAATCGACAAAATAATTTTAAGATGTATTAGGTGCATATGACCTATATTTATGTAGCACTAGGTGGGGCCTTTGGCGCTCTAATGAGATACTCATTAATGCTCAGCATTGCTTTTCCAATCGGCACGCTGGTTATTAATGTATTAGGTTCATTTCTTATGGGAATAGCTTACGTTTGGTTTTCATCTCGGCTAACTGGGCAATGGGGATTATTCTTTATGACTGGAATTTTAGGTGGCTTTACTACATTAAGTGCGTTTTCATTGGATGTAGTTCGTCTCTTTGAGGCGGAAAAATATCTTCATGCAGGAAGTTATATCTTAGCGTCAGTAATATTTTCCTTAATGGCGATATTTGTGGGAATGTTTTTAATGCGAGTAATAATTACATGAGTGGTGTTCAAATAATTGAAGTTGATGAAGATGGTCAAAATCAACGATTAGATCGTTTTTTAAGGCGTACGTTCCCTGAATTAGGTCAGGGTCGTATTGAAAAAATGTGTCGCAAGGGTGAGTGTCGTGTGAATGGAGGTCGTGTTAAAGCATCTACACGTTTATCCTTCGGGCAATCTGTTCGTGTTCCTCCTTTGCCAGACATAAAAGATATGCCACGAGATACTGCAACTGCCAAAATCACAAAAGCTGATGCTCAAATGATAAGAGCCTCTGTTTTGTACAAAGATGATTATATAATTGCGATAAATAAACCTGCTGGATTAGCTGTACAAGGTGGTTCTGGCCAAATGCGCCACGTCGATGGACTATCTGCTGCTTTGAAATTTGATCTAGAGAATAAACCCAAATTGGTACACCGATTGGATAAAGATACTTCTGGTGTATTATTATTAGCTAGAACGGGTTTGGCAGCATCTGGTTTAACTAAGGCATTTCAATCGCGAGAAACGAGAAAGATATATTGGGCGGCTGTTGCTGGATGCCCACATCCAAAGGTTGGAACAATTAAATATGGCTTAATTAAAGCTAGTGGCCATGGACCAAATGGTTCTGGTGAGAAAATGCAGTGCATCCATCCTAATGAAGTAGCTGATATGTCTGATGCAAAGCATGCTACAACAGATTACTCAGTACTTGAGGATGTAGGGAAACGCGCTTCATGGGTAGCTTTGGTTCCCATAACTGGTCGAACACATCAATTACGAGCACATATGGCTGAACTAGGTAATCCTATTGTTGGAGATGGGAAATATGGCACAAATGCGCAAACAAATGAGGGAGATGGCTGGGGTGCTCAATTAGGTGGCGACATTAGTAGAAAAATGCATCTTCATGCAAGATCAATAACGTTTACTCATCCCATTACTAAAAAGGAAATTCATATAACAGCAGAATTGCCGGATCACATGGAAAAGACATGGGGAACATTTGGCTGGGAAGTTAAATATGCTCCAATTGATCCTTTTGAGGTTTATAAGTGACACCAAGTTTAAAGAAAAGATTTTGGAAGAACGCTGAGGTTGCAAGTGTTGGTAATGGGTTTGTCATTGAATTAGATGGGCAAGTAATAAGAACACCATCTAAAGCATTGCTTAAAGTTGAATCACACAAAATTGCAGAACAAATTGCATTTGAATGGATGGCACAAAAGAAAGTTGTAAATCCAGCTACGATGCCAAATACACGAATGGCGAATTCAGTAATAGACAAGATTATGGTAAATCGAGAAGCCGTTATTGAAATGCTGGCAGAATATGCTGGAAGTGATTTGCTATGCTATCGTGCTACTACACCACAAGGGTTAATAAATCACCAAAATGAGATTTGGAATCCTATATTAAACTGGTCAAAAAATAGCCTCTTAGCGCCAATGTTAACAACATCTGGAGTTATGCATATTAAGCAAAGTATTAAATCTATAAGTATATATCAGGATAAGTTAGAAGAAATGAATCCATATCAACTGGCAGGAATGCATGATTTGATTACAATAAGTGGTTCGTTTGTGATTTCGATGGCATTAATTTCGAATCAATTAAATGTTTCTGATGCATGGTATGCAGCAACTGTTGATGAAAGATGGCAAGAAAAACAGTGGGGTATTGATGATGAAGCTGCTGAAGCTCTTGAAACGAGACGCTTAGATTTTGAATTTGCTTATAAATTTTGGAAAAATGCCACTTGAATAAATTAATATAAGATATGCCTCTTATTTAGGTCATACTTATTTACTCATCAGCTTAAAATCAGCATTTTTTGGATATAGTTCTGATTAACGAAGATAATTTTTAAAGTTTTTATTAATTTTAACACCAAAATTGTATGAATATTATTCTAAATAATGAAACAGCATTCAATATATGTAAATATTACTTACCTATAATGAATGTGGTCGCTTTTTTTTTAATAAATATACTGAAAATACAGTTGACGATGCATACACATTTGCCGCAATATCAATCAGGTTTTGGGTTAACTCCAATACTTTTATAAATAGACCTAAATCTGGGTCTAACAAACGCTCTAATTATTAAAGAGCACACAGGATGAGGAAAAAGATGAAAAAATCTGCTTTTTTTGGCACAATAGCTGCCGCAACCTTTGCAGCTGGTTTTGCTGCTGCTGGTACACTTGAAGATGTTCAAGCTGCTGGCGAACTTAAATGTGGCGTATCAACTGGCCTTGCTGGTTTCGCTCTTGCTGACGCAAATGGTGTTTGGGGTGGTTTCGACGTTGCTGTATGTCGTGCTGTAGCCGCTGCTGTTTTAGGTGATGGCAATGCTGTTAAATTCGTTCCAACAACAGGTAAAACTCGTTTCACTGCACTAGCATCTGGTGAAGTTGATTTGTTGGCACGTAACACAACATGGACATTTAGCCGTGATGTTGATTTGAAATTTGAATTTGTAGGTGTTAACTACTACGACGGACAGGGCTTCATGGCTCCAAAAGCGTTGGGTGTTACTTCAGCTAAGGATCTAGATGGCGCAACTGTTTGTATCCAAACTGGTACAACAACAGAGCTTAACTTGGCAGATTTCTTCCGTTCAAATAACATTTCATACGAGCCAGTTCCAATTGAAACAAATGCTGAAGCACAAGCACAATACTTAGCTGGTGCATGTGATGTTTTCACAACTGATGCATCTGGCTTAGCATCTACTCGTGCAACATTTGAAAATCCAGATGATCACGTTGTTTTACCAGAAATCGTATCTAAAGAACCATTGGGCCCACTAGTACGTCACGGTGACAACAACTGGGGTGATATCGCTCGTTGGACTTTAAACGCATTGATTACAGCTGAAGAATTAGGTGTGACATCTGCTAACGTTGCTGAGCATACAGCAAACGCTGGAAACAACCCAGAAGTTAACCGTCTACTAGGTACAGAAGGTGACTTGGGCGGAATGCTTGGTCTAGATAAGCAATGGGCTTCAAGAGCAATTGCTGAAAGCGGTAACTACGGTGAAATCTTTGAGAAAAATATCGGTGTAAATACTCCTATCGGTATCGCTCGTGGATTAAACGCTTCATGGACAAATGGCGGATTAATTTACTCTGCTCCGTTCCGTTAAGATATAATAATTGGGCGCTGTAAATATTGCAGCGCCCTTTTTTTTTTATCATTTTTTAGAAATATAATCGCTTTTTGCCTTAAAGGTTATGGCAAAATGCAATTGCATTTAATTAAGGGGACAACAAGTAATGACTGCAATCCCAGATCCAAGTAAACAAGGGTTCAAGCTTAGCCAATTACTTTACGATACTCGTTATAGATCAATGACAATTCAGGTTGTAGCATTGATTGCTATTCTACTATTTTTTGGTTGGCTTATAAGTAATACTGCTGCAAATCTTGCTACTCTTGGAAAGCCAATTCAATTTAAGTTTCTTGGCGAACCATCAAACTATGATATTAATCAAAGACTTTTAGATTATACATCAAGAGATACTCACCTTCGTGCAGGCCTAATGGGCTTGATTAATACACTTGTATTAGCATTCATGGGTTGTGTGACCGCAACTATACTAGGTGTTGCAATAGGTGTGTTGAGATTATCTAAAAATTGGTTAGTTGCCAGAGTAATGACTTTATACATTGAAATGTTCCGTAACATTCCTGTTTTACTTTGGATCATTATTGTTTTTTCTATAATGATTGAAACAATGCCAAGACCTAATCAGTTTAGATCTGGAGAGGCAGCTATGAAGCTGTTTGACTCAATAGCAATTACAAATCGAGGCGTATACGTTCCAGAGCCATTATTTAATGGTGGGCTAGGTGATATTTTCTTACTTGGAGAGTCAAGTTTAAGATTTGGTATTAGTTTAGATTTAATTGCAATTATGATTGTACTTTTTACAGGCTTATTCATATCGAAGAAAATTAAGAAAAATGCCGACCTTGTTCAAAACGAAACTGGTACAAGGCCAACCACATGGTGGAAACGATTATCAGTAGTTATTCTACCTGTCTTGGTTATTCTTTGGGCGCTTGGATTTCATCTTGGATATCCTGAGCTTAAGGGTTTTAACTTTAAAGGTGGCATATACATGCGCAATTCACTTATCGCCTTGTGGGTAGCGTTATCACTTTATACGGCAGCTTTCATTGCGGAAAATGTTAGATCTGGGATACAGGCGGTTGAAAAAGGTCAATCAGAAGCTGCATATGCTCTAGGAATTACTCCTGGAAGAACAATGAGCTTAATAATTCTTCCACAAGCATTAAGAATAATTATACCTCCAATCATTTCGCAGTATTTAAATTTAACAAAAAATTCCTCATTAGCTATTGCTGTTGGATATATGGATTTAACAGGAACATTAATGGGTATAACCCTTAATCAAACTGGGCGTGAATTAGAAACTGTACTAATGGGTATGGCTATCTATTTAATAATTTCATTAGCAATTTCGACTGTGATGAATTGGTACAATAATTCAGTAAAATTGGTGGAGCGTTAATATGGCTGATCTATCGTTTGTAAGAAAAGAGGTTATTCCGGAAAGGGCAGCGCCACTTTCTGAAACTGGAGTAATTGGTTGGTTTAGAAAAAATATGTTTTCTGACATCCCAAATACAATACTAACTATAATTGTCTCATATTTTATAATTTCTGTATTGTGGAATATATTACCATGGGTTTTTTCTCCAACATGGAATTCAGTTTCTTTAACTGACTGTAGGGGTGTATTGGCAGAATTAGGTAGAAGTGGCCATGGAGGCGGGGGTGCTTGTTGGGGAGTTATCCGTGAACGTTGGTTACAGCTATTATTTGGATTTTATCCATCTGAATTATATTGGCGTCCTATATTAGCATTTATATTGCTCGGTCTCGCTTTAGCACCCGTATTATTTGATAAGGCTTCAAGGAAACTACTATACCTTACCGCGATATATCCATTCCTTTGTTTTTGGTTGATTTGGGGTGGTTCTATTTGGTTTCCTGTAACAGTATTTTCTGGCTTTATAGTTTCATATTTAGGTTACGTTTACGTCAATAAGATATCTGGATCATTAGCTGGTGTTATTGCATCAATTGCATTGCCTATAATTTGGTGGCTTTTCATTACGAGCCCTTTGTCGACATTATTGCAGTCGATCATACCATTAGGCTCAGAAGCTATTGAGTCTGATAGGTTGGGTGGATTTATGCTAGCGATTTTAATTGGGGTTACTGGAATAGCATTATCGCTCCCAATAGGTATATTATTAGCACTTGGCCGCCAATCAAATCTTCCAATTTTAAAGGCTGTGTGTGTTTGCTTTATAGAGTTTATACGTGGTGTACCGCTAATCACATTATTGTTTGTTGCATCAACACTTTTAAATATTTTCTTACCTCCAGGTTCAAATTTTGATTTAATCCTTCGAGTAATGATAATGGTTACTTTGTTTGCTGCTGCATACATGGCTGAAGTTGTACGAGGTGGCTTAGCTGCTTTACCCAAAGGTCAATATGAAGCAGCTGATAGTCTTGGTTTAGATTATTGGAAAGCTCAGAGGCTAATCATTATGCCTCAAGCATTAAAAATATCAATTCCTGGTATTGTATCGACATTTATAGGTCTATTTAAAGATACGACCTTAGTTTCAATCATTGGTTTATTAGATCCGTTAGGGCTTTCTACTAACATCCGTGCAGATATGGCATGGAATGGTATATTGTGGGAGTTATATGGTTTTGTTGGTCTAATTTTCTTCATTTTCTGTTTTTCTATGTCGCGGTATTCAATGTACTTAGAGCGCAAGCTCGCGACTGGTCACTAATCAAAGGAGCGTCTGTTATGGCTAACGCAAAAAAGCAATTAAAAGTTAGTGACGAGGTAGCAATCCAAATCACTAAAATGAATAAATGGTTTGGTTCATTTCACGTACTACGGGATATTGATTTAACAGTTAATCGTGGAGAAAGAATAGTGATTGCTGGGCCGTCTGGCTCAGGTAAATCTACTCTAATTAGATGTATTAATGCGCTTGAAGAACATCAAGAGGGGTTAATAACAGTAGATGGTACTGAGTTATCATCTGACCTAAAGAATATTGACACTATTAGGTCGGAAGTTGGAATGTGCTTCCAACATTTTAATTTGTTTCCTCATTTAACCATTTTAGAAAATTGTATGTTAGCTCCTGTATGGGTTCGTAAAACCACTCAGAAAGAAGCAAAAGAAACTGCTATGCATTTTCTAGAAAAAGTAAAAATTCCAGAACAAGCAGATAAATATCCTGGGCAATTGTCGGGTGGTCAGCAACAGCGTGTAGCTATTGCAAGGTCATTGTGCATGAAGCCTCGAATAATGTTATTTGATGAACCAACCTCTGCTTTAGATCCTGAAATGATAAAAGAAGTATTGGATACGATGGTTCAGCTCGCTGAAGATGGTATGACAATGCTTGTGGTTACTCATGAAATGGGTTTTGCTAGAGAAGTTGCTAATCGCGTCATCTTTATGGATGAAGGGCAAATCATTGAGCAGAATGAACCAGCGGAATTCTTTGATAATCCACAAAATGATCGTACAAAATTATTTTTGTCGCAAATTTTGGGGCATTAAAAATAAAGTAAAAGGAATTTATACTTTATAATTCCTTTTACTATTATTGGTTTTGATAAAATCTAAAATATAAATGAGAATATTCCTTAAAAGTACTGAGAAACTCTAGACGCTGTTGTTTAGTCTCGTTAGATGTCTTTTATGGGTGATTTGATTAACGAACAAAATGAAGATGACGGTGGGAGCAATACCCTGTCAGAGCCATTGCGAAGAGCAATTGGCGATAGATATTTAACATATGCACTTTCAACGATAATGCATCGTGCATTGCCTGATGCAAGAGATGGCTTAAAGCCTGTTCACCGAAGAATTTTATACGCAATGTATAGACTTAAACTAGTTGCTAGTGGAAAGTTTTTAAAATCAGCAAAAATTTCGGGCGATACCATGGGTGATTTCCATCCCCATGGTGATGCTGCAATTTATGACGCTATGGCAAGATTGGCACAAGATTTTTCTGTGAGATATCCTATGGTAGATGGGCAGGGGAATTTTGGTAATATCGATGGTGATAATCCAGCCGCTGCAAGATATACTGAAGCTAGAATGACTGCTATTGCGGAAGCAATGTTGGTTGGTTTGGAAGAGAATGCTGTAGATTTTCAGGATAATTATGATGGTAGATTAACTGAGCCTTCAGTTTTACCAGCAAGTTTTCCAAACCTACTGGCAAATGGCTCAACAGGTATTGCTGTAGGCATGGCAACAAATATTCCGCCACATAATATTGGTGAATTGCTTGATGCTTCCATTCATTTAATAAAAGCGCCAAACGCACGAGACGAAACTTTAATGGATTTTGTTCCAGGACCTGATTTCCCAACTGGTGGTATTTTAGTTGAGCCAAGAGAGAGTTTGTTGGAAACATATCGTACAGGGCGTGGGCCAATGCGATTACGTTCAAAATGGGAAATTGAAGATTTGCCACGAGGACTTTGGCAGATTGTAATCACTGAAATACCATATCAAGTTCAAAAATCTAGACTTATTGAAAAAATTGCTGAATTAATTCAATTAAAAAAATTGCCTATTTTAGCAGATGTTCGTGATGAAAGTGCTGAAGATATAAGGTTAGTTTTAGAGCCCAGGGCAAAAACTGTTGATCCAACTGTTTTAATGGAAACACTATTTCGCATGTCAGATTTAGAAGTGCGATTTAATTTAAATTTGAATACGTTAATTGATGGTAGAACACCCAAAGTATGTTCAATGAAAGAGGTTTTAAGAGCTTTTATTGACCATAAGCGTGACGTTCTCTTGCGTAGATCAAAACATCGAATGGATAAAATTGACCACCGTCTGGAAGTATTAGAAGGTTATATAGTTGCCTTTTTAAATCTTGATCGAGTGATTGAAATTATACGAAATGAAGATGAACCAAAAAAGATTATGATGAATGAGTTTAGTTTGTCTGATGTCCAGGTAGAAGCAATCCTAAATATGCGATTAAGAAGTCTCCGGAAACTTGAAGAAATTGAATTAAGAACAGAGTTAGATAGTTTACAGCTGGAAAGAGCAGACCTTGATGATCTTTTAGGTTCAGAAAAAATGCAATGGGATCGGATAATAAATGAGTTGCGAGACACTCGTAAATTATTTGGAAAAAATAGTGATGGTGGCGCTCGAAGAACAGAACTAGCTGATGCACCTGATTTTGAAGAAGTACCGATTGAAGCTATGATTGAGAAAGAACCAATAACAATTGTTTGTTCAGCTATGGGTTGGGTTCGTGCAATGAAAGGTCATGTCGATTTAACTCAAGAACTGAAATATAAAGACGGGGATGAAAAACGATTTGTTTTTCATGCTGAAACTACTGATAAATTATTAATGTTTGGTGGTAATGGAAGATTTTACACAATGTCTTGTTCGGAACTGCCAGGTGGCCGTGGCATGGGTGAACCTATTCGGTTGATTGTTGATTTGCCAAACGATGCAAATATGATTGACCTTTTTATTCATCAACCAGACCGTAAACTACTATTAGCATCATCTGCAGGAGATGGCTTTATCGTTGAGGAGAATGATATAGTTGCTCAAACTCGAACTGGTAAACAGGTTCTAAATGTCAAAAATGATATAACTGCATTAATATGTAAACCAGTAGCAGGAGATTATGTAGCAACTGTAGGTCAGAATCGTAAAGTTTTAATTTTTCCTATTGATGAACTCCCAATTATGTCTCGTGGTAAGGGTGTTCGGATGCAAAAATATAAAGATGGTGGCTTGAATGATGCTACTACTTTTAATTTAATAGACGGCCTGTCTTGGTTAGATCCTGCAGGCAGGCGTCGCATTGAATCAGAGCTAGCAGATTGGGTTGGAAAGCGTGCAGGAGCGGGAAGAATGGCACCACGGGGCTTTCCAAGAGAAAATAAGTTTACATAAAAATAAACTATTTTACTTGATTTTTTACCAAAATCCATTTACGCGCACACGCGTAACCAACGCGTAACACGATTTTGCGCAAGTAATAGGGAGGCCGTTATGGCTAAAGAAAAGTTTGAACGTAATAAACCGCATTGCAACATCGGCACAATTGGCCACGTTGATCACGGTAAGACAACATTAACAGCTGCGATTACTAAGCAATATGGTGACTTCAAAGCGTATGATGAGATTGATGGCGCGCCAGAAGAAAAAGCGCGTGGAATTACAATTTCTACTGCTCACGTTGAGTACGAAACGGAAAACCGTCACTACGCACACGTTGATTGCCCAGGACACGCTGACTATGTGAAAAACATGATCACTGGTGCTGCTCAAATGGATGGCGCGATTTTAGTTGTTAATGCTGCAGACGGCCCTATGCCACAAACACGTGAGCACATTTTGTTGGGTCGCCAAGTTGGTATTCCTTCAATGGTTGTTTTCATGAACAAAGTTGACCAAGTAGACGATGACGAGTTGTTAGAATTGGTTGAAATGGAAATTCGTGAATTGCTAAGTGATTACGATTACCCAGGTGATGATATTCCTATCGTTGCTGGTTCAGCTCTTGCTGCATTAGAAGATCGTGATGACAACATTGGTAAAGATAAAATTGCTGAACTAATGACTGCTGTTGATGAATTTATTCCACAGCCACCACGTGCAATCGATGAGCCTTTCTTAATGCCAATCGAAGATGTGTTCTCAATTTCTGGCCGTGGTACAGTTGTTACTGGTCGTGTTGAGCGTGGCGCTATCAACGTAGGTGATGAGATTGAAATCGTTGGTATCCGTGATACATCAAAAACAACATGTACTGGTGTTGAAATGTTCCGCAAGCTACTTGATCGTGGTGAAGCAGGTGACAACGTTGGTGCTTTGTTGCGTGGTGTTGATCGTGATGGTGTTGAGCGTGGCCAAGTTTTGGTTAAGCCAGGTTCAGTAACTCCACACACAAAATTTGAAGCAGAAGTTTATATTCTGACTAAAGATGAGGGTGGTCGTCACACACCATTCTTTGCAAACTACCGTCCACAGTTTTACTTCCGTACAACTGACGTAACTGGAACTGTTGAGCTGCCATCAGGCACAGAAATGGTAATGCCAGGCGATAACTTGAAGTTCGACGTAGAACTAATCAATCCTATCGCTATGGAGCAAGGTCTACGTTTTGCTATCCGCGAGGGTGGCCGTACTGTAGGCTCTGGTGTGGTTTCTAAAATCCACTCTTAATAAATACGATCCCTTCGGGTTCGATGTGGTCCATTGGAATGATCCAATGGTCCACCTATCAACTCTAACGCCTTGAAAGGCTAAAAAATGCAAAGTCAAAATATTCGTATTCGGCTGAAAGCTTTTGATTACCGTGTGTTGGATGCCAGCACTGAGGAAATTGTAAACACAGCTAAACGAACAGGTGCACAAGTACGTGGCCCTATTCCGTTACCAAATAAAATTGAAAAATTCACAGTTTTACGTTCACCACACGTAAATAAAAAATCGCGTGAACAATTTGAAATCCGCACACATAAACGTTTGCTAGACATTATTGACCCAACTCCACAAACAGTAGACGCGCTAATGAAGCTCGATCTTGCTGCTGGTGTGGATGTTGAGATCAAGCTTTAAGGGGGTAATTGATATGCGCTCTGGAGTAATTGCAAAAAAAATAGGAATGACTCGTTTGTTCATGGAGGATGGTAAGCAGATACCGGTAACAGTTCTTCAAATGGAAAACTTACAAGTTGTGTCCCAAAGAACTAATGAGACAGATGGTTATACAGCTGTTCAATTAGGAGCAGGTGTTGCAAAAGCAAAACGTCAATCTGCTGCAATGCGTGGTCACTTTGCGAAAGCAAAAGTTGAACCAAAACGTAAAATTGCAGAATTTCGTGTTTCAGCTGATAACTTAATTGAGGTTGGTGAAGAAATTGTAGCAAATCATTTCTTAGATGGTCAAAAAGTTGATGTATCAGGTACATCAATTGGTAAAGGCTTTGCCGGAGCCATGAAGCGTCATAACTTTGGTGGTTTGCGCGCTACACACGGTGTTTCTGTTTCTCACCGGTCACACGGTTCAACAGGCCAGTGTCAGGAGCCAGGTAAAGTCTTTAAAGGTAAGAAGATGGCTGGTCACATGGGCTCAGCTCGCGTCACAACGCAAAACCTTGAAGTCGTTCGTACTGATATAGATCGTGGTTTAATCATGATAAAAGGTGCTGTTCCAGGTTCAAAAGGTGGTTGGGTTACTGTTAAAGATTCTGTGAAGAAGAAAGCTCCTGAGGGACTTCCATTCCCAGCTGCTTTACGATCAGCTATCGCACCTGCTGTAACGCAAGTAGAAGAAGCTGCTGTTGAAACAGCAACTGAAGGAGGCGCTGAATAATGAAAGCCAATGTAATAAAATTAGATGCAAAATCTGCAGGTTCAATCGACCTAGATGACGCAATCTTTGGTCTAGAGCCACGCGCAGATATTTTGCATCGCGTCGTTCGATATCAATTAGCTAAGCGCCAAGCTGGTACACACAAGGTTAAAACTCGTTCAGAGACTTCTTATTCAACCAAGAAAATATATAACCAAAAAGGTACTGGTGGTGCACGTCATGGTGATAGAAATGCTCCTATCTTCCGTGGTGGTGGTGTCTATAAAGGCCCTAAAGTTCGTTCACATGCGCACGATTTAACAAAGAAATTCCGTAAATTGGGATTAAAGCATGCACTTTCAGCTAAAGCGACTGCTGGAGAACTTATTGTAATTGATACAGTTGAAGCAAAAACATCAAAAACTGCTGATTTAGCCAAAGTTGTTACAAACTTAGGTTGGAAAAAAGTTTTAATAATCGATGGTACTGATGTTAATGAAAACTTCTTACTAGCATCACGTAATATTGATGGATTAGATGTTTTACCATCAGCGGGTGCTAATGTTTATGATATATTGAAATCAAATACACTAGTTCTAACGAAAGCTGGAGCAGAAGCATTGGAGGCACGTTTAAAATGAGCGATACAGCCAAACTTTATGATATCATCAGAGCACCGATTGTAACTGAAAAAGCTACAATGGCATCTGAACATAATGCTGTTGTTTTTGAAGTGGCAATTGAAGCAAATAAACCACAGATTAAAGAAGCAATTGAAACGTTATTTAATGTGAAAGTTAAAGCCGTAAATACAAGTATTACCAAAGGAAAAGTAAAACGTTTCCGAGGAATGCTTGGTAAACGGAAAGATGTCAAAAAAGCATATGTGACGTTGGAAGAAGGTAATACTATCGACGTTTCGACAGGTCTTTAAGATCACAAAACAATTTATTTAAAGGCCTCAATAACTTTGTGGCCTTTGATATTTATAAGGATGTAAGTAAATCAATTATGGATCTTACATCCTATAGACGCCCAGTAATTTATCTGTTACTTGGCACAGACTTTGCTTCTCAAGATTCGTAAAGAGGGGCATTTTATTGAGTAACTCATTCGCGGACCTACGGGGCCGCATAACCTTTCAGACCTTAATTGGTCTGAGCTAAAACGGAAGACAGAAAGAATGGCATTAAAGTCGTACAAACCAACGACGCCAGGCCAACGTGGGTTGGTTCTGATTGACCGTTCCGAGCTTTGGAAAGGCCGCCCAGTTAAAGCGCTCACAGAAGGTGTGCGCAAAAACGGCGGTCGGAACAATACCGGACGGATCACTATGCGTCGCAAAGGCGGTGGGGCAAGACGCCTTTACCGTATAGTGGATTTCAAGCGAAACAAGTTGGACATACCAGCTACTGTTGAGCGTATTGAATATGATCCAAACAGAACAGCATTTATTGCTCTTATAAAATACGAAGATGGCCAACTTGCATATATCTTAGCACCACAGCGATTGGCTGTTGGTGATACAGTTATTTCAAGTGCAAAAGCTGATGTTAAACCTGGCAACGCTATGCCGTTTACTGGTTTACCTATTGGTTCAATCATTCATAACATTGAGTTAAAACAAGGCAAAGGTGGGCAAATAGCTCGTGCTGCTGGTACTTATGCTCAATTTGTTGGTCGTGACGGTGGATATGCACAAATTAGACTTTCTTCTGGAGAGCTACGATTGGTCCGTCAAGAATGTATGGCAACTGTAGGTGCTGTATCAAATCCTGATAATTCAAACCAAAACTTTGGTAAGGCTGGTCGAAACAGACACAAAGGCATACGTCCGAGTGTGCGCGGTGTGGTCATGAACCCTGTAGATCACCCCCATGGTGGTGGTGAAGGACGTACATCAGGTGGTAGACATCCTGTAACACCTTGGGGCAAGCCAACAAAGGGTGCACGCACTCGAAATAAAAACAAAGCGTCAAGCAAGCTTATAATTCGCTCGCGCCACGCTAAGAAGAAGGGTCGATAATCTATGTCTCGTTCAGTATGGAAAGGCCCTTTCGTTGATGCTTACGTGCTTAAAAAAGCCGAAGCAGCTCGCGAATCTGGCCGTAACAATGATGTAATTAAAATTTGGTCACGTCGTTCGACGATTTTGCCACAATTTGTTGGTTTAACTTTTGGCGTTTATAACGGCCACAAGCATATTCCGGTAAGTGTTTCAGAAGAAATGATTGGCCAAAAGTTTGGTGAATACAGCCCTACACGTACCTATTATGGACATGCGGCTGATAAAAAAGCGAAACGGAAATAAGTCATGAGTAAATCAAAAAACACTCGACGCGTTGCGGATAACGAAGCTATGGCCGTTAACAAAATGCTACGCACAAGTCCTCAGAAGCTTAATCTTGTTGCACAAATGATCCGCAACAAACCTGTAGAAAAAGCTTTGGCTGACTTAACGTTTTCAAAAAAACGAATATCTGCTGATGTAAAGAAAACTTTACAATCTGCGATAGCTAATGCTGAGAATAATCATGGTTTGGATGTAGACGAACTAATCGTTGCAGAAGCCTATGTAGGTAAAAATCTAACAATGAAACGCGGTCGTCCTAGGGCACGTGGTCGATACGGAAAAATTCTGAAGCCATTCGCTCAGTTAACAATTCTTGTACGTGTACCAACCGCAAAAGAGGAGCAAGCATAATGGGTCAGAAGATCAATCCAATTGGCTTTCGTTTGCAAGTCAATCGCACATGGGATAGCCGGTGGTACGCTGAAGGCGATAAATATGGCAATCTATTACTAGAAGACATTAAAATTCGTGAATATGTTAAAAAAGAATGTGTTCAAGCAGGTGTTGCTAGAGTAATAGTAGAGCGCCCTCACAAAAAATGTCGTGTAACAATACATTCAGCAAGACCAGGTGTTATTATTGGCAAAAAAGGTGCTGATATAGAAACACTTCGTAAAAAACTTGCTGCATTTACAGACAGTGAACTACATTTAAACATTGTTGAAGTACGTAAGCCAGAAATGGACGCGCAATTGGTTGCAGAGTCAGTTGCACAACAACTTGAACGTCGTGTTTCGTTCCGCCGTGCAATGAAGCGTGCTGTTCAAAATGCAATGCGTATGGGTGCTCTAGGTATCCGAATTAATGTTGCGGGTCGTCTAGGCGGTGCAGAAATTGCTCGTACGGAGTGGTACCGAGAAGGCCGAGTTCCATTGCACACATTACGTGCTGATATTGACTATGCTCGCGCTGAAGGCATGACGGCATATGGTATCATTGGTATAAAGGTATGGATTTTTAAAGGCGAGATTATGGAACATGATCCTGCTGCTCGTGATCGCCGTATCGAAGAAATACAAAACAGCGGTGGACCACGTCCACAAGGCGGCAATCGTCCGCCGCGCCGTTAAGATAGGGGAGTTATACTATGCTTTCACCAAAGCGCACTAAATTCCGCAAAATGTTTAAAGGCCGTATCAAAGGTCTTGCAAAAGGTGGTTCGGATTTAAATTTCGGTTCATTTGGCTTAAAAGCAACACAACCAGAGCGTGTTACAGCCCGTCAAATTGAAGCTGCACGTCGTGCTATGACACGTCATATGAAGCGTCAGGGCCGTGTGTGGATTCGGATTTTCCCAGATGTTCCAGTTACTAATAAGCCTACTGAAGTTCGAATGGGTAAAGGTAAAGGATCTGTTGAATATTGGGCATGTAAAGTTAAACCCGGTCGTGTCATGTTTGAAATTGATGGTGTGTCAGAAGCCATTGCAGTTGAAGCCCTTCGTCTTGCCGCAATGAAATTGCCTGTTAAAACACGTGTTGTACAACGCGAAGATTGGTAAAATTACACAAAAGATTTAATAAAAACCCAACCAAAATATGGTTGGGTTTTTTATTTGTAAAATTTCATTAGAATTAATCTTTATTTTCATAATTAGAAAATGCACCTATGATTTTGCAATGTCTTAATATATCAGAGCACTATGTCAGATATACTAGATCTCTTTATAACTCGTATTTATCATTCACCTATAAATAAGTACGGTATAAAAATTAACTCAAGTGAATTAGAAGCAACATGCTATTCAGTTGCTAATGATGACGGTGCTGGACAAGATTGGTGTGAAAAAAATAATTATTCTGGTTACACTAGTTATGCATCTTTAGACGATTTGCCTTGGCGGTTTCCAATTTTTAAAGATTTAGCAAAAGCATTAGATTTGCACGTTGCTGACTTCGCTGATGAATTGCAATTTGATCTTGATGACAGGCCACTTGTTTTAAATGGATTATGGATAAATGTTTTACCAGAAGGTGGAGTGCATACTGGGCACATTCATCCAAATTCTGTGATTAGTGGCACAGCGTATGTTTCAATGCCAACGGGTGCGAGTGCTATAAAATTTGAGGACCCCAGACTGCCAATGATGATGGCAGCGCCACCAAAAAAGAATGATGCAAATATTGGATCCCAAATATTCAGTTATATAAAACCCAATGTGGGAGATGTGCTGTTATGGGAAAGTTGGCTTCGCCATGAAGTACCTATGAATTTAGCGGAAGAAGATCGAATTAGTATCAGTTTTAATTATGCATGGGCTTAGTATATTAAATTTTATTTGCACCTATTGAAGTAAATAA
>ERZ651776.1394-NODE-1394-length-29045-cov-5.411247_pt1 | contig 29045 bp, 27 predicted proteins | sample MGYA00514761_ERZ651776 | MGnify/ENA metagenome assembly ERZ651776
AAAAACTGACACCGCGCATCTCCTTTCTTTTTCTTTTTCTTTTCATCTCCCCCTCTACTGCCCCCCTACTCGTCATCTCGTCAATCATCTCGTCCACAACCAATTTGTACAGAGAGCCCCCGACAACTGACTCCTGGTGGGCGCTCCAGTTAACATGGCCAGTCTTTTCTACAGTTACAATCGAGGGCTTAATTATCAGAGGGTGGTAGTCGTCGTCATCATCATCATCATCGTCATCGCCTTCAAAAGAGGGGACGAGCTCACAAAGTGATGAAAGTGCTCCCCTCCTCACAATGGCAGGGGGAACCCCCCAGAGCCTCAATTTTTCCGACTTGAGCGCAGGGTTGATTATAAGGTCCTTCCTCTGTAGTATTGCCTCCAGTGTTGTTCTCACCGCACCATCTGATACTTTTACACCTGCTTCATCCTCGCTTACATCCGTATTTATATCCCCATCAGAGACGATCGTTACCGAGTCCTTCTCGCCCAATTTTTCCTGGAAGCTTTGCAAGACAAGCCTCTTCCATTTCTTCCCTCTTTCAATGAGAAAGCTAGGCCCACACCCCCTCCTGTCATACCCCGCTCTTTCATCGTCCCTAACGACTTCTTGGGGTTTCATTGTGAGACCGCCGTCGTAGCCACAGTACAAATCAGTTAAGGTTGGGTTAGAGAAGTGAACGTCGGCAAAAACGGAGAATCCATTTCCCATCGAGTGAAGGACCACGGAAGAAATAGGGACGAACGGCACCCCCTTGGAGCGGGAGGCGAAAAGAGCAGCAGAGCGGTTCATGAGAGGCTATAAAAATGACCAAGTGGAGGTATATGAGGGGGGGGAAGGGGCAGGGAAGACAGAAAAGCGTAATAAACTCCGTATGTGTGATTTAGCTCGAAAACGTAAATTCTAATATTCTCACATACATTTTTACTCTTCTGCTCTGTTTCTAAGGTGTTAGAAAAGGAATCATCCGATGAGGTCGCCCATATTCTTTCTTGTGTTACTCCCGGCAAGCCTCTCGTTCGTTTCGTTTTCTCTTCCTTCCCTCTTCAATGTTCACGACGACGACTCGAACCGCTCCAGCAAACTTTCGGCACGCCCCCCTTCCCCGCCTCTCCACCTCCCTTTTCCCCTTACCCTCTCCTGCTTGGAAATATTCCATTCATCGCATGGACACCTCCAAATACCCCACTCCTTTACCTGTTTGACGCCTTCCTATCCTGAGATTTTCTCGGGCGTGAAGCTTGCAGATGTTGTGTACAGAATGTCTTGGTACCGGGAGAACTTAACGCCTTCCCGACCCCATCTTACAGAAGATGAGTGCAGGGAGAGGAAGAGGAAGCTGAGCGAGATTGGGTTTGTATGGGGAAGATTGCAAAGCAAGTGGGATTTGGTGGTCGAGGGGTTGGGGGCGTATAAAATTTGGAAGGGGGAGGTAGATTATATTGGGGGGGGGGATGTTGGTGTTGGTGTTGGTGTTGGTGCTGGTGTTGGTGCTGGTGCTGGTGTTGGACTTGGCAGTGAACTTGGCAGTAGCCTTGGTGGTGGACTTGGCGGTGGACTTGGGGTAATGGACAGCTCATTAGGAGGCATGGGCACGAGTTCTCTAGAATATATGGAGGTTGTTGATGTAGAAAATGATTTTGTGGTCCCTCTCGGCAGGTGCGTGAAAACTCGCAACGCTGATTAATTATTAACAGCCAAAAATCATGTCAATAAACACACACATTACACAAAATACTAAAGCAGTCAAACACAGCCCCCACTTTCCCCCTTCAACCTACACTCTGCCCCTTGGCAAGCACGCGCAGATGATTCGCCTTCGTTCTTGGGGCCTCCGCGGTCCTGACAAGTACGAGCGAATCCGCCTCCTTAACCAGATCGGCTTCGTCTGGGATAAGGGGGAGCGCAAGTTTAACACTTTGCTTTGGGCGATAAGGGAATATCAGAGGGAGGTTGGGGGGAATGTGAATGCTATCAAGAGGGGATATGTAATACCGGATAGGGATGGCTTTCACAAGCAGCTTCGTGGGTATAAGTTGGGGGACACACTGGCGAATCTCAAGCAGACGAAAGTTTACATCAAGGGGAATAAGCAGAGGTGAGATTTCGTCTTTCTTTACTATTTTGTCTATCGCTCTCTTGGTCTGTCCCTGAGGGTGAATTCCTCCACAATATGACGGAATGTCACTCTCACACGCACCTTTTACTCACACGCACCTTTTACTCACGCGCACCTCGACAAAAGAGAAAAGCTGCTCCGCGGTCTTGGCGTCAATTTGGATTTCGATTTCCGGCATAGATCGTTCCGTCGCTTTGTCCAAGAGCTCGCCTTATACTCGCGGCGGCACGGTAATGTCGCTGTGCCGTATTCGTTCACTACAACTGATGGATATAAGCTCGGTGATGTTTTGTACAGAGTTTGCAATCTGGGTTTGTACACGAAAGGTAAGGAGGGAGAAGAGAGGAGAAAATGTTTAGAAGATCTTGGTTTGAAGATGAAACAGAAGAAAAGAAACACAAAGAAATGAAGACTTTCAAGCAACCGAAAACTAGAAAGAATACAATGAAAGCAATTGTCTCTCAAGGTGGTAATTAAATTGTAGCTGCCATCTTTACACGGATACACACAAATATTTTTACACCCACAACACAACCTTCCTCCTTGAAATTTCAGAAGACATCACGAGGCCCACCACTGCACCCAAAATCTGTTCCTCCTCCTCCGAGTTGGTGCAGGTGGGCTTTCAAAGCATAGTTCTCGTTCTCTAGCCTTGCGGTCCTCGCAAGCAATTCCTGTCCTGCGTTCTTTAAGTTGTTGACCTCGGCCTCCAGGCTCCCAATTTTGTTGTTTTGGATGACAACAGCCTTCTTGAGAACTTCGTTCTCCTCCCTCAGTTTTGTCAGCTGGAGTGATCCCTCCGAGCACTGAGCCTCAAGACGCTTAACTTCGCCACTCAGTGAATTGATTTTGTTCCTGTACGCGGGGGAATTGCTTGTCTGGGTCTGGTTCTGGTGATGGAAATGTTGGCTGTTGTTGTTGTCAGTAAAGACTCTGACACGCTTCCTGCTCTGGGGTGTCTGGTTCGCATTTGTTGTGTTCTCGTCGTTCATATTCGGTAATGCTGCCATAGCAGCGCAGTCACTAAAATGCAAGCTGCTCGTTTCGCTGACTGTTCGCCTTCTCTTACCCCCAAATATCGATGCGCTTTCCACCTCCTCAAAATCAGTAAAGCGACGCTTGTTTCTGGGGGGGACAGGGGGCAGTGGAGAGGTTGCCATGGCCGTGGACATGTTAAACGAAGGTCTGAGAGGCAGTTAGGCCGGCGTAGGGGATATAGGGAGACTACGGGAGGGCAAAACAACCTGAGAGTTTGACCAGTCTTTTTTAGTGTCACAGCCACTGGAGGTAACTACAGGATTAATTACGACTGTATATGTGTCTATTTACCTTCAGAAAGGTATGCCTGCCGTTTGAAAAAACAATATCCGTTTTTAAGAGTAGGGCGGCTGATGACCTGAGAATTCTGAATCTCAAAATTTCCTGGTTCCCCCGGCGCTCCGGCGCTTGCTCAGTTCGATCCCCTCCTTCAAGTTAAACGATTTTCAATTAAATCACACACCCATCCTTCACCACGACTATCATAAGGCTGTCACAACATTAACAATAACGTTAATACAAGGTCTGTTGTTTTGGAGCTGTTTCGAACCTCGAAAGTGACGATGATGTTCCTCGTATCCCTTCTCCTGGTCTTACCATTTAGCCATGGGTTTTTGTCTCCGCCGATCCCAATCTCGACGTTATCGCACCTCAGCTCGTCATCGCTCCGAGTTCTTCGGACCCCAGAGGCTGTATTTGAACGTGCTTCTACGCAGGACCTGCTGGACGATCTCATTGATGAGTCTGTTCGCCTCTCTGCGCGCCGTCCGATAATGCTCCAGTTCGAGCCCTCCGGAGCCAAAATCTGGCGTCGTTGGAGGGGGACCATATTCAGCGAGACTTGGCGAAACACCATCCGAAACATGTTGTTTGCCTCTGCTGTCGGGGTATATTTCCGTCTTCATCCGTCTATGAAGGCTCGGTTGGCGGGGTTTTCAATTTTATGGCAACAGCTCCTCGGGCTGACGACCTTTACCCTTACCTTTTTTCTGAATGTCAGGTAAATTGGACTGAAAAAACGTTATGGGGACATACCATCAAGGATGCCGTCAGGGATTATTTTATTTTTTTGTCACTCCGCTCACACTACTCTGATCTCGACTCAGCTATGGCCTTTGGCGAAAATGTTATCAGGTTTCTCGGAGATTGCAAGGTCGTCTGAATGATTTGGGTCTTGGGCTCTGTATCCATGCTACTAGGACAACTCCCTCAGAAGAAGATAGGGAAGCGGGTGTGTTGAGTGAGTACACGAAGAACTCTCGACAGGTCCTCAGCCTAATTTCTCGCTACGTGCGAGTATTCAACCTACTGGTTTACGCCTCTTACGCGCGTTCTCACCGTCCGATCTTAACCCCCCGCGGAATGCGGCGCCTTGTGGAGAGAGGGCTGATTACTGAGAATGAAAGAGTGGCTCTGTGCAACGACTCTGTGCTCGCGACGCAACGCCACAATGCTGTGATAATGTGGATTGGTAGAATTTTTGTCGAAGCACGTGAGGCAGGGCACATCCAAGGAGGAGCCGGGTACGAAATGCAATTTTTGGACAAGATACATGTCATAAGAAGCCAGTACGGAGCGATTGGGGACGAGTTGAGCGGCCGCATGCCATTTGCATACGCACACATCGTGCAGGTGCTGGTTGACGTGGTACTTTGGCTCTATCCTCTCATGGCCTACCCGAGCGGGATGAGTTTTCAGCTGGGGGTAATTGGAACCGGACTGTTAACTATGTTTTACCAGGGTTTGTTTGATCTGGCGAAACAGTTTCTAGACCCCTACGACAACGAGAACTTTGGGCAGGGTGACGATCCCCTTAGCGTTGATACTCTTGTTGCAGAGACGAATGCAGGAAGCGTGAGGTGGCTTAATGGTTTCGAATTTCAGCCCTTCTCTTCGAAGGGAATTCAAACCGGTGAGATGGAAGATGAGCTGCTCCCCATTCAGGGCTACTCCCTGGAGCAGATGGAAAAGCGGAAGGAGATGGACGAAATGAGAAAATTTGCTGAGGAAGAGAAAGAGGAGCAGCTTTCATTTCAGGAGCTTGAACCCCCATCGCTCGAAGACGTTAGCAAACTTGCTGAGGAGGAACTGAGTGTAGCACAGCTTGAGTTGTTTGAGACAGAGGCAATTCTTAATGCAGAGCCCATGGCGAACAGTTTAGAACCGAGAGAGGAGAAGTCGGGCAAGGAGGAAAAAGAACGGATAGGCGAAAAGAAAGCCGCGCAGGAAGAGGAAGTCGAGGAGGCGAAGAAGAAACTCCAAGAGGCTGAAACAAGCAAAGACATAATCTCAGAAATTGAAAATATATTGGTGGACAGTGTAGGGGCGGTGGACACATTAAACTTGGGACTGCCTTTGACTGGTGAAAGCGATGACACACATATCTCTGGTGATGATGCTTAAGCTGGCGATGACATTGTCGAGCAGGGCGGAAAGTGGTGTGGGGAGGGAGGGGAAGAGAGTAGGTATTTTAAAACTTGTGCCAACAATAATGTGCACAAAACGAAAAGTAGCAGCGGTTAGGCCAACAGCGCAACATCCTTCTTCACTTTTAATTTTTTCATTGCTAACTTTATTTAATCGACCTTAATGCTGCCATAGATCTTCTTCACGAATGCGAAGGAGCTGTAGAAGCCAATGGCTCCGCAGAACAACCCGAACGCAAGCGCAATCATGGCGTTGTAAGTGAAGTACACTAAGGCGGAAAGGAAGCCCTCGATTTGCAACTTGGTAACAAAGTACCACACCGAGTATGCAAAAAGATACCCTCCAGTGCTCGCGGTGTTCAGGAATGATCTCCACCACCACCTGTAGTCCTCGTGACAAAGCTGGAAATAACACATCACAATGCTAATTTCTGCGCAGGTTAACACCAAGATCGCAAGGACAGCAAATAAGAACCCGAAGACGTAATATATCTGGCTCAACCAGAGGCTACTCATGATAAAGAAAAGCTCGATGCAGATGCTGCCGAAAGGGAGTAACCCTCCAAGGAGAATTCCAACAAAAATGTTGACCTCAGATATTTCGGGGACGTGGCGAGCAATCAGAGTGGGTTTCAGAGGAGTACTGATGACCTCTTTCCGGAATCCAAAGTAGCTACCAACAAATACTAAGGGAGTGCTGACACAGATCCACAACATAAAGATGCTTATGACGGTGGTGAATGAAACTGCAGTGGCAGCTCCGACCCACATTAAACCGAAGTCCAAAAAGAAAAAGAGAAACAACAATACTCCAGGGAAGGCCACAGCAGTTCCGATTGTAGACTTCTTCCAGTTTTTGCCGCCGAAGAATTTGTAAAGTCGGGCACTGTTAAATCCCGCGAACGAGCCGCTGAATACATAGAGTAAAATGATTGTGGTGAGCGATCGTCCCTTGTCAGTGGCGTGAATGACCCCCCCGACAGCGCACAGCATCACAAAGAATATGGCTACACCAATCTGAACACCGGTACCACAAGCGACGGCAAGAATCATAGGGTGAGTCTGGGGTGGGCGGAATACATCAGCATGCACCAACTTCCACCCGCTCTCCTCCTGCGCCTCCTCGAGCGTCGAGAGTTCATTGTATTCACTGATCTCCTTGTGGAGCGTGCGAAGAAGAATCATGGCGATAATCCCGCTAAGGAATAGAATCACCATCAGACTGTTGACTAAAGAGAAGATGTGGACCTCGGCGTCAGGATTGCCAGTCAAGTAGATATCCCAACGGTTAGACCAAACCATGTCAGAGAAAATCCAATCGACATCGTACGTCCAGAGCACGCTTGCGCCCGGGTCAATCTTCAAGAAGGAAGCAGGGTCGTTGACAGCAGGGGCAAGGGTGGAGCAAGTTTTGAGCTTGGGGGGGGCGGCACCAGATGGGAGGGTTCCATCCTCGGCAAAAGTGGGCTCATCACCATCAAAGACGTGATCGATCGAATAGGGGATAATCTCTACGCCAACAACCCGGCTGCCAACCCACTCCGTTGGCTCTTCGTGATAACGAACCACAATGCGCACATGGTTGTACAAATAGTAGAGCCCCTCGTCATCCATGAATCCTACAGGAAACCCACGCATAACCCAGTCCAATTTGGGAGAATGCATTACTGCAGGAAGGCTATCGAGATACCAATTGTGGCGGTACTCGTCCTTGATCAGCTTTTTGAATTTTTCAGAGTCCTTTTCAGTCAGCGTCTTCTTGCAAAGTGTCCCACAAGCTTCTACTTCTCTAAAATGAACATTGTAGCCAGACTCCTTCCACTCCCCTCCACCCAACTTGTCACCAATTGACCCCGTCTTTTTGTTGTCACCCTTTGTGCCGGACGGGCATACAGCAAGTGAGTGATGGCTGAAGGGGATACGGGCACTAAAGCTTGTCAGCAGGTCAACAAATAATGGTAGCTCATCTCCATCTTGAAAGGTGTTGGGGAGCACCCCAGGAACAAACTTGGCGCTCACGACAGAGAAAATGAGCGCAAGAAGGATGGATCGCATCTCGAGTAGGAATTTGGTAATGAGTGCTGAAAGGTAAGCAATTTGTTTGGGGAGAGAGAGGGGGGGTGGGATTTTTTAGCTGCAAACCCCAACAGGGACCCCTAGGGCCATCATCCTGATAATTTAAGCCCCTAACAGTCCCCCCTTCTTGTCCTCCTCTTTGCTTTGCTTTTTTTTTTTCGATTCGCCCACTCAGCTGCTGCCTGTACGTAATTTGTTTGAAAACAATCCAACAACCCACACTGTCCAATGCTAAGCTGGATATTAAATGGCGGCATTGGTCTTATCGTTGCTCCTCCTAACGAGGATCACCGCATTGGCAATGCGCCGGACAAGGGGGAAAGTGAAGATGAGTGTGTTGACTCTGTTGCAAAGCAGGTGAAACAATTGAAAATCAAAGCCACCTCTCCGCCCGCTCCCCCTACCCCTCCAGCCCCTCCGCAAACCCCCTTCCAGTCGCCCCTTTTGTCGCCCCAAATTTTTAGCCCTAACTCCAAAGCTAATCTGACTTCGCCCTCGAATCTAACCTCCCCCCTGGCTGTTTCCGTCCTCTCTGCCTGCACTGACACTGCACTCTCCCTCTCCTCTCCCAATGCAATTTGGGAGAAGCGCAAGGCTATCTTCAACCTTTGTGCGAGTCAGCATGCGCTGACAGAGAAAAAGATTGCCACGCTCACAAAGAAGATCACCAAAGACCCCTCCCTCCTCAACATTCGATCCTGCAACATGGCCCCTCTTGTACCTGACGGTTACACTCCCCTGCACGCCGCGGCTGGCTGCGGTAACGTCGAGGCAGTGAAGGTGCTGCTTTCGATTCCTACAATAGACGTTGAGAAGCGAGATATGACTGGACGGACCGCATTGCACATTGCGGCGGCGGTAGGATCAGTTGAGGTCATCAGAGTACTGAAAGAGTTTATGGGGGAGGGAAATGTTGTTGGAGAAGGGGCACCTGTGGATTTAGGGGGCAGGTGAGGCTAAGAAATTGCCCGACTCTTGGTCCGTGCGTTAATTGAAAAATGCCAAAAGAGAAACAAAAGTATATTCCAGGACCACTTAAATTGAACTCACAAATTAAACTCACACACAACACAAACACAATTCCTGTACCCTTTCTTCGCAGAACTCCACTCGGGTTGGTTGAGACCTCACACAACAAGAAAACCCAGGCAAACCGGAAAGACATCGAAGAAATGCTGTATTCGCCTGGAGATAAAAGCATTTGCCCGATCACTCCGTTAGCTGGCCGATACCACGAGTCCAACAATCTTTCTTTTGGCTATGGGGATCTCCCTGGATGGAGAGTTGATATGGAAGACGATATTGCAGCACATTACCCGATGAGAATGGAGGGTTTGTTTGGGGGAGACGACTTCGGTGTGTTTGGTGTCTTCGACGGTCATGGTGGTGAGCTGGTGAGCAAGTTTGTTGCCGAGAACATTAATTCGGAGTTGCTCAAGGAGCTGTCGAAAGCGAAGGTGGGAAAAATCGATGATGAGAATCAAGTTGTCGTGCAATGTCTTACCCTTGCATGCGAGGCTGTGGACAAGATGATTCAAGAACAGGGTACGAAATTGCCCGGGGGAAGCACAGGAGTAATTGCTCTGGTCAGCAGCCAAAAGATTTTTATCGCTAATGTCGGCGACTCTAGGGCTGTGATTGTTAATTGCGATGGGGATGGAAGTGTGATAGGACAGGCGCTCAGTACGGATCATAACGCATCGATCGCTTCTGAACGCGCAAGAGTAGAAGCCAGCGGTAGCGAGGTCATCGAAATCAAGATTGAGGGGGAGCCAACCATGTATAAAATCAAGAAAAAAGGTGGCCAAGGTCATGATATGATCAGCGTCAGCAGGGCCTTTGGCGATTTTGATTACAAGGGCAACGAAGAATTGTCTCTTCGAGATCAAGCACTGATACCGACGCCTGAAATTACTGTGAGAAATAGGGAGGGGAATGATGTCATGTTGTTGCTGGCATGTGATGGTATTTGGGACGTAGTAAGCAATGATGAAGCAGCCAAAATTGTTCACAGAGTGGCAACGGAGGGGAAATTGAAGGAGAGCGGGAGCGGAGAGAAGAAGAGTAAGGCACTAGCCATTGCTTGTGACATGTTACTGCTTGAGTGCTTGAAGCGTGACTCGAGAGATAATATGACAGCGATGATAGTGCAATGGGACAAAACTGTTGAGGGGAAGAAGTTGGGTTTCTGAAAAAATAACCTAAACAGAGAGAGGGTAGATTATGTGTTTGTGTTGAACTACTTAAATTACTTTAATTATTATTGTTTTTTACATTTTGGAAAGGAAGTGTTCTGATGGAAGGGGCAAAGGGCAAAGAGAGTCCATGAAAAAAAAAAGAAATCGAAAATCATTAAACAACTCGTTTCCCCTCATTTTTTCTTTCTCAAAAAGATCTTCGAACATCTTTTCATAACCTATAAGGACAACCCTTGTCTTTGTGAAACGTTTAGATTCACAGATAGAAAGAAACAAATTCACCACACACTCTTTCATAACCATGACCATTCCATCGGATGGTAATGAATCTGACTCAAGCGGGTCGTATATTCTTGGTGGTGTCGAATCTCTTGATTTTGCCTCTGACGACGAAGCTTTCTCTCCTGAAACAAACCCCGCCACCTATGAGGATGATGTGGTGGTTCTGCCACCTCCTACGACAACAATGACAACCATGCCTCCAGCAGTCCCTGAGGAAGTGATAGTCGATCTTCCAGTCCCAGTGTATCCCAGCCCCTCCTCTTTGACCGCCGCTTCTTCCCCCGCCTACCAAATTGAGCTCTCAATTCTCTTCACAGACCCGTCGCTCTTACCCCCAACAAACTCCTCTGAAATTTCCTCTCAAATTACCCACGCCGAAGACCTTATTTCTGGATCATACCTGAATTTACTGCTCTCGAATCCGCTCTCTCTTCCCTCTGCACCTTCCATGGTCGAAATCAAGGCTGCTGTCGAGGACCTTTGTTCCTCTTCTCCCACCTCCGGTCCTTTGACTTGCCTAATAATGGCTCTTGCAGCTTTCAACATTTATGTGCAGTCAAATTATACCGGGCCAACGATTGATGAGGAGAAGTGGAGAGATATCTTCCCTGTGCGGGAGAAGGAAGAGGAAGATAGAGTCAGGCAGAAGGAAATGAACGATTTGAGCATCGACGGTGATATGCCTACTGCCACAGCTATCCATACAAATTTCCTCTTCCTGTCGGAATGTATCCTTCTGAGCATTCCCTCCACTCCCACTCCCACCTTATTGCTGCTCCCTCTCTTTTCTGCCCGCGTGGCGGTTGCCCACCACCGACTTCTTGTATCCACACCGGGGGAGTTCAGTCAGACTCTTTGGGAAAGGGTTGAAAAGGGATTCGAGTGTGCTGTTAGGAATGTCGCTTACAACGGCAAAAACGGCAACTTTGAAGAGAGGCAGCTCTCGTCCCAGATTTATCTCGAGTTCGGTCTCGCGCATCACTACTTTGACAAGACAAAGCTAGCGAAGAAGTACTTCAAGTGGGCCAGGGAGCTATCGGGACTTTCAATGGAAGTTACTGGACGAGAGGGGAAAAAAACCAAATTTCAAAAGAATAGCACAAGCCAGATGATAGTGATTGCTTCGAGTGAGATTAATAGAGGAGACACGGCGTCCTCAGAGAAAATCAACGAAAAGCCGGATACCAAGGTGCACCAAGATGAGCACAATCCCCTGCACGAGTTCACCCAATTCGATGACGAAGCCTACAATAACCAGCCACTTCTTTCTCGGCTGGATCTCTCCATCATCCTTGCCATGTGTTTGGACGTCAAGAACGACAATCCGATGGACGGGTTGACTGGAAGTCAGATGACTCCTTATTTAGAGCGAGTCCTCGTCCAACACGTGGATTGGACCATATACAGCACAGCTTTACTGGAACGCGCTTGGCTTGAGTGCGAGCGCAGCAACACTCGCGAGCGATCTATTTTGCAAATTCAGGCCCTGGTGGACCAGCACACCAACCGTTTGACGCTTACGCAGAGTACTTATCAGTCGATCGAGGATAGCGCCAAGGTCCAGGACCGGATCAAGTGCATCCATAGCATCGTTTACCCTCCGAGGTGGAGCATTAAGAAAGATCTCGCCACTCGCTACGCAAAGATGGGAATCGTCCAGACTGCAGGACAAATATTTATGGAATTGGAGCTCTGGGATGAGGTTATCGAGTGCTTACAGCACGCCAACGAAAATGATAAGGCGGAGGCGCTGGTCCGCGAAAGATTAGCTATACGCGAGACGCCCAGACTGTACGCCGCACTCGGGGACATCACAAAGGACCCGACACGTTTTGAGAAGGCTTGGGAGCTGAGTGATCGCAAGTATGCGACTGCAAAATCTGCTCTTGGACGCTACTGGTTCGACAATGGTGACCTCAGCGCTGCGTTTGATCATCTCTGCGACTGTGTGGAAATTAAGCCATTGATGACTCGTGCTTGGTTTCTCCTGGGGACCATCAGCATGAGGATGAAACGCTGGGACAAGGCCTTGCAGAGCTTTAGCAACGTAGTGCAGCAAGAACCAGAGGAACACGACGCCTGGGCGAACGTTGCGGCGGTTCACATTCACGAGAAAAATCCCTCTGCTGCCTACCCTGCCATCAACCAGTCTCTACGTTACATGCGGAACAATTGGCGTGTATGGCTCAACAAGCTCTATGTCTGCATGGATCTCAGCAAATACGATGAGGCTATCCAGGCCTGCAACGAGCTCTTGAACTTCAAGCAAAGGAAGGACCTCGGAAAGGACGTCGTGGATATGGAGGAGAAGGTAATCAAGGCAATTTTGACCGGCGTCGTCAGCGAATTGCGAAAGGCCCAGGAAACCAGCGATGGGCCAAGGGCCGACTGCGCCAAGCGGAGTGTTGAGCGCTTCGAGGAGTTGCTCGATAGAATCTGCTCCGAGATGAAGACTGAGCCCTGGGTTCACGAAGCATATGCCAATTTTAGAAATGTAACCAATCAAGGTGATGAAGCTGTGCTGGATGCACTCATGAAATGCCACCGAACCCTCACACTCAGCTATAGTGGATGGGAAAAGGACGAAGCCAAGTACACCAAGGTTGTAGAAATACTATCCAAAATTGCAACAATACATAGTAAACACGATAGGAGAGTGAAATTGGGAGACCAAGCATGGAAAACAGCATTGCGCCAAAATGCCATGCTAATTGATGGGGTTTGCAAACGCGTCAAGAAAGCCCACGAATTCGAAGGTATCGTGCCACAGCAAATCGAAAAACTTCATCGCCTCGTCAAAGCTATGCGGAAACAATGCGAGTAACAATTTCCCCCTGTTAGAGTTTACCAGTAACAGTAACAGTAATAGTAACGCTATTTTTTTGGATAATAACGCTATTTTTTGTGATTTAGGCAGTTGTTGTTAATTTGTCCTATGTGTTGGTTGTTCATTCGCCGTTTTCGATCTCGTTGGTAGTTCTCTTCATGTTTGTGGGGTTTTGATGATGATAGAACCTGAATCTCTCAATGACCTTCAAGGACTCGCCTGAAAAGCTCGAAGCTGCTGATCTCCCAGATCCTCTGGATCTTGCCCCGTCATCCAATTTACCCCTTGAACGGAAAAACTCATTTCTCAAACATTTTGATTCCCCTTTCCTGCTAATTCCTGCTCTGAGCTGTTTTTGACAAATTTTTTTTTGATATTTCGTTTACTTAAATACATTTTTGATATACAATTTTCTTTCAAAATATTATATAAATATACATCAACATATTTTGAATGAAATAGTTTTCATTAAATTAAATCATAATTATTATTATTTTTTATAATAAAATTTTATAATTATAAATATATTAAATCATAATATATTTGATTAAAATTATTTGATGATTATTGATTTAAATTAATTATATTATATATTTAAATAATATCATGAAAAAAATTTGTATTACAAAAATGTATTTAAGTAAAAGAAATCAATTTTTTTAGTGAGCCGAACAAGAAGATTATTATCTAACAGAAGAGAGCCACCCACAAGATCGAAAACGGCGCATAGGAACATCACCGGAAAAAAACTAGGACACAAAACCGAACAAAAAGAGAATATGAAAAACGACGATATCTTCGGAAAAAGGGAACGAAGCCAGACAGAAAGACAGCCTGAAACGATTTATTTAAACCAACGATGCGCTACACTCCTATCGTATGCCTCTCTCTGTCGCTGATATTATGGCCATCACTGTCTTTACCACCTCCAGAGCACCATACTGCAATTGCCATCCTCCTTCCACCGACAAAGACAGCAAAGATTGAAAGAGAGCATCCAACGCTCATCATAGGCACGACTCTGCGTTCAAAATTCCCACCTTCCCCCCAAGACGATGGCTCTGTCCCTCCGGCTGTCCCCGAACGTGCGATTCCCCGGAATATTCACATTCCCTCACTCCCACGTACCCAGTCAAAAAATGACACAGTTATTTATGTCAATGGAGTGGGGGGACAGTACGGTGGGGGATCTGGTAGCGATTTCGACGTAGGTATTCGGCGTCGCCTACACGTTCCTCTGGTTTCATCTTGGTGGAAGGAGTATTATTTGCGTAAATTTGATGGGGAGGAAGAACTCAATGCTAGGGTGAATTTAAGTCCTCCCCTGAGCTATTCTCTCCTCGCCCATATCAAGCCGTCTTTACAATCTGACCCTTATTCGGACTGCAGAGGCATTATATGTTCTGTCGAGGATGTCAGGGTGCCTACTGAGGATGGAAGTTTCTGTTTTTCGAGCAGAATCTCGTTATGTCCTGTGACTTCTATGGGCATTGATCCTGGTTTTGTTTCAGAGTTTGATGGAGGAGGAGTTGGATCAGGTATTTCAGGGGGAGGTAACTCACTGCAGGTAAGTTGTGTTCGTCGTGCGATATGCGTGGGCAATCGTCACGTCTCGAACCTCGCTGCACTTGTCGACATCTTCTCACACATTGAGCAATGGCACCACATCCATACCGTCATCATTTCCACGTTTCCATCCATTCATCAACAAACTATCGACACAGGCAACGTCAACGACTACTCCTCCGGAATTTTGGGGCGGTGGTTCTTTCCCAGTTTCGAGTGGTGACGGGGGCTATGTGATAAGTGGCGCCAACCTTGGTCTTACCTCCAATTCTAGGGTCGAGGGGAGGGTAGGAGAGTTTGTGCGACGCCGTGGTGGGAGGTCGAACAGGCGGAGTGTGTGGCTAGATGTGACAAAGGATGAAGCCGTTCAGCTCTGCAAAGATGTAGTGGGGTTTGACAAAGGATTTGGGGGAGAAATTGTCGTGATTGAGGGTGGCAGAGGTGGTGATGTCGAAAGGATTCCAGCAGAGGAGGAAGAAAGTGGTGACCAAAATGTAGTATCTTCGGATCTGGAGGGAGAGGGCATCAACGATATTGTGGACGATGCGTATCGTTCTACGTTTGTAAGATTAAAATAGACGACGCAAAGCACACGCTACCAAGAGTGGAATATTTTGCCCCCAACAAAAACACCACACGAAAAAAACTCTGCTCATTGTTTCATTTTTTTCTGAACTTATCAGTCCACTTTAATATTCGATTCAATTGGCCGGCCCTAATTTATTATCGAGGGGAATCGAATCATTACAGGCCCATTAACCCACCCATTCCCTGTGCGTAGGCCATGGGCCTAATATTAGGGTGTGTTACAGCGTCAAACTGTGTGAATTTAGGCACAAGATCCTGCCCGAAATGTATGTATGCTCCCTTGTTACCCATGCTGTCGCAGTAGTTGGGTGCTGAAAATATCGTGATGCACTTGCCCCCGTGCTCAACCAAATAGCCCTCATCCTTAACCTCGTGACTTCGGACCAGCAAATTCAGATTGTTAGCCGAAAGGAACTTTTCCGTGATGTCAGGGCCGAATGAGTAGCCTACTCCTCTCTTGGAAGGCATTTTACCCGGAAATGGTTGGGGGTCAGACCAGAGCAAGTCGGAGAAAAGGCCACCTTCGGGAGGTTCGCAACCTCGTTTGAGACTCCGTATCTGGCCCAGTGTGACATCATCCATGCTAGACAGCCCCCCGTGGGTCACAAACACTTTCCCTCCGATTGTCGCCGCCAAGGGCAGCTCGCAAAAGAGTTCAAGGAAGAGATTGAAAATGTTGATATCGTACTTGTGCTTGACCTCCCCTTCAAATCCATAGATCTTGTTCATGTTCTTGGTTTCATGGTTTCCTCTGGAAAGATAAATACTGCGGGGATCTGAGATCTTGAACAGAAGGTATGTAAGAATCACCTCCACGCCGAAGGAGCCGCGGTCCACAAAGTCACCGTTAAAAAGGTAAGGGTTGGAAGCTGATGGAAAGCCATTCTTATCGAAAATGTTCAGTACGTCGTAAAATTGGCCATGGGTGTCTCCGCAAACTGTTATGCGAGCACTTTCAGGAGTACCATCGGAGCCGACATCGGGAACCTCCAGATCTACCAGCGAGTCGAGGGATTGAAAGTGTTTTTTCGCGCTGACAAGCAGCCGCGCTACATAACGTTTGTGTATCAGTTTCTGAGGCGAAATTTGGCAACAACAAAGTGAGGAGGGTTAATCAAATGTTGGGGTCGTATCTGAAACCACCCGCAAACACGCTCGATACAAACTCACCTGATTCTTGAAAGTCTCCACTGCCTTCAGGACGAATTCACGGGGCAAATTTCCGACCTCGAACATCATCCTTTCCTCATCCTCACTCTCAATCCTGACATTCCCTACCCCAGGGTGGGGTCCAGTATAGCTCTCATCAATGGCAATGTTCTCCACAACGAGAGTCTCGCTCAGGGGTAGAGTCTCCTCACTGACAATCGCCTCCGCAAATGCCTTCTCCTTCAGAGCTTTCTCACACGCTGAAAGCTTGGCACGAGCGTCCCTGTCCTTGGGCTTTAGTTTTGCAACTGCTTTGAAATCCTTCTTCGCTTGCTTGAGTTTACCCAAAGCGTAGGATGCACTACCACGACGGTAGTAGGCCTTTACATAGCTGCTATCGAGCGCAATCGAGGCATCCGCATCAAGAATTGCCTGCCCATATTGTTCAAGTTTAATGTAAGCCATTGCTCGGTTGGAGTACAGGATTGAGCTAGGCTCAATTTCAATGCCGTTACTGTAGGCCTCTACCGCCAAATGATATTTGGCATTCTTCAGGTGCTCGTTTCCCGCATCTTTGTGTTTCAGTGCTTCCGGGGAAGGAGAAGGGCTGGCCATCGCCGACATTGGGCAAATAGATGGACAGGGGCAATAACACTGAAATGGAATAGATTGTGCGGTATTAAAACCAGGAGGGGGATAGAATACGACAAGGGAGCAGCAGGACAGAAGATAAAAGTTCAACCGCAAGGGAAAGGAGGAGGACGCACGTTTCGTTTTGCACCCGTGTCGCTCGAAACTGGTAATCCCATCATTGAAGTCAATTTTAAGCGTTTATGCCTTATTTTCCTTTCTGCATCTCAGTTCTACTACATTCCCAGCACACCAAGTGAAATAGTCTGATTCTCTCCTCATAGCATTTCTATTCAACTCAAAAATCTTGAAAACCTTTTCTCAATTAACATGAAGTTAGAGTGCAGGATCAACGAGACGACGACCCTGAAAGTCCCTTGCGGGGAAGGGGAACAGACATTAATGTGGCTTGGGCTTGTTGCTTCCCAGATGTTTGAGTCTCGCAAGCCTCGAGGTTGTGCAAGGTTCCGTGAGGTAAGTTTATGAGCGACAAAAACAATGTTTGAACGACGTCAACAAGAAAAGAACGCAAATACATGTACATGGGCCATCTAACAACTTCGATTTCAGGGAGGGGACAGTAAATCTGGCTTTTACTTGCCTTCGATGATAACTGACTCGCAAGGGAATATGCTCCCCCCGACTGCGACTATAAAATCTTGCCTTGAGGATGGGCAGTCACTCAACATCACCCTTCAGCAAAAAGTCGAGACTAACTCTGTAGGAGCTCCGAAGATGACAAAGTGGCAGGAGGAGGCTTTTATGGTCGGGGAGGCGAGCGAGGTTAGATTGGAGGGAGAGATGGTTAGAGAGGCGATGGAGAAAAAGGCCGAAAGGGAGAGGGCCAAGAAAGAAAAGGAAGAAGAACGGAGAAGAAAAATGATTCATGGTGGTGCAAGGTAAGAACGGCCATTCGCATAGAATTTACTATCACTTACATTGCATAGTCCAACTCTCCTCCCAATTAATCCCCTCACCCTTCCTTTCCAACCAACGAATTAACTCAGCTTCGGAATTGACAGCAGTGTTTCAGTGAGCAATATTACCTTGGATTCCTCATCGAAAGGCCAATACTCTGGACAGATTGACTCACAATGGGGAGCCGTAGAAGATGTAGTTTCATTTGGTTCCAACAAAGATCGAGAGGAGTTGAGGGAGGTATTTACTGATGTTTATGGACTGTTCAAAGACGTTTTTGTTTATTATGTGGGGGAAGATAGCAAAAACAACAATTCCATTACACCTGAACAAAGCGGCATAACGTTTGCGGAGTTCACACATATGCTCCACGCTGCGCGCATCTTTCACGCCTACAAGGATGTCGAGGACATTCGGAGGGTCTTCCTAAAATGCAAGGGGGAAAATAGGGGGGAGGAATTCAAAACGGACGAGTATAAAAATGGGGAAATAGATGAGGAGGACGTCACAGAGCAGTCACTTCAACTGGGAGAATTCATGGCTGCAATAGTGTACACCGCATTGCACGAAAAGAGCACCGGAACCAAGCGCTCCGCCGTATCATTGCAAAGCTTTGTCGAAGAGTACCTTGAGGGGCATTGGGACAATAGGAGGGATAGCAAAATGAAGGACATCATGGAGAATGAATCCCTCGACGATTTATTGACAGATACAAGGCCTTACATTAAGGTCATTTATGACTTTTACGTTGGGAGCGAATATGGCGTCATGACGATAGATTGCTTCCAGTCAGTGTGCAAAGATGCTGGCCTCTTGATGCGACTCCCAGGTGAGGGCACCAACACGGCAGAGGATCGTATGAGCAAGGTGGCCACGAACGCCTTCTACTCTGCCCAAGGAGATCCCCCGAGGCAGCTCGAGCTTGAAGAAATAGTCTTCGCCGAGTTCCTGGATGCCACATGCAGGCTGTCCTATGAAACCCTGAACTCGAGCAGCTCAAGTTTCCAGCGAGTGCAGCTCGGCATTGACGCCCTTTTAGAGCTCAAAAAGAACCTGAGATGATAGAAAAAAGTGTGTAAATAACAAAATGGAGATAACGAATTTGCTGCTTGCACAAGCCCACTGTTTAAAAAAAGCTATTCCTACTTTTTCAATTTCAGCCAAAACATTCCCTTTTCCTTCCCCGCTGCCGCACAGCTTCCAGACGCGTGCTGATCTTCTTCCAATCGTCAGGCTTGAATTGTTTCCCGTACTCTGACAATACGTGCACCATTAGCGGCTCGCTACCTGTATGCGTGGAGATCATTGCTCGCTCCAGCACGTACAGATCGACAGCCTTATCCTCACCACTCCTATTGTTATTGTTTTGGGAAGCCAGCCCAAAGTCAATCACTGTGACCTCCGCAATATCTGGTATTGAAGAGTCCCTCAAAAACATGTTGCTTGTAGTGAGGTCTCCATGAATCACATTAGCAGCGTGCATCTTCCCTATCGTTCTGCCCATTGACTTGCATACATTGACTGCATTGTCACTAGTTATATCATTGGCAATTAAAAAGTCACGCACAGTGGTCGGCTTTCTGCCATCAGATGCCGCTTCATCGGGTAACAAGTCCTCCATATATATTATCGACTTCTCCTTGTCTACATAATAAACATCAGGAACGTCAATCGAACATTTTTTGCACTTAGCAATGCACTTTACCTCTCCATTGACCCGTTGTTTGGTGATTTTCTTGTCAAGAACCTCAAGACGATATGTCTTCTTGAAGCGCTCTTTCGCAATCACAGACTTGCGGCTATTAGACAGCATTTTATTTACCTCGGGAGGGATAGACGAAGGCGAACAAGATCGATTGATCCGCCAAATGCGTGCTTCTGCACCCTGGTTCACTAGCTCCCATGTAGAAAACTGATAATCTTTGTCATCATCGGTTTTGCGCTTTGACATTTGACCGGATTAATAGGTCGATAGGTGTGCGTGTGTGTAGGTTCAAGTGTTCTTCTTTCGTCGGTTTCTTATTTGTGGGGAAGATTGAGGTGGGAAGGGGGGAGGAAGAAGGACGACAGGGAAGAACACAGAACGAGATAAACCAGTTTTGCGTTTATTAAGTTGGTTTGAGCAATTGATGATATGATTGTGAGGGTTGATACGGTTATTCGTTCTTTTTTGACGTTTTGGTGATTCTCAGTCCAATCCACGCCCCTCTCCCCATCCCCAATCACAAATCCAATCCAACGGTAAGTAGAAGAATTGAGCGCTCATGAAAATCGGCGTATGGCTATCTTGTTTGATTTTGATGCCCTCGGTCTCGCATTTAATTCCAAAACCTTAAATCCTTGGCGTGCTTGGCCTCGACAAGCTCATCAGACGAGCCTTTCGTTGGGGTGGGATAGCTGCCCCAAATTTATCGTTATGGCTTTAATATCTCGGTCGTGGCCGTAAGAGAGTTGTTGCGAGCTGTATGCGTGTTTTTGACCGCGATTGTATCGTGTGTGTCCAGCATAAGGCCCCTGTTGGTCAGCCCACTATTTCGCGAACGTGGTTTGCGAGGCTTCTGAGTCACCCTGTGGTGCGCTCATAGCTATAAAATCGCGTTTTTGGTCAACGAAGTGCCAATCATACCCTTTGGAGGCATTTTCATTCTCGAAGATGGTCCCCACCTTCCAAACATGCTTCTCAAAACCCTTGCAAGAGCTGGAAAACAAGATGTTCTAAAACTAACCCCATCTCCTCCCCTCCCCTTCTCAGAAAGATCATTTACAACCAACCAAACAACCAACAATCGAATAATATGCCTGTTGATCTTCTCCACCCCACTGCTGATGAGCTTGAGGGCCAGCACAAGCTCAAGCGGTTGGTGCAGTCTCCCAATAGCTTCTTCATGGATGTGAAGTGCCCTGGCTGCTTCAACATCACAACTGTATTCTCGCACGCGCAGACTGTTGTGGTGTGTGGAAGCTGTAATGTCATTTTGTGCCAGCCTACTGGCGGAAAGGCACGACTGACGGAGGGATGTTCTTTCCGAAAGAAGGTTGACTAAGCACTAGATAATAACCGAAAAAAAGAAAGGAACCGCTACCACAGAAACCAGTTCTATTTGTTAGAAGATCTTTCGTCATCGTTAGCGTTTGAGTATTAAATTTTAAGGATTTGCTACTTTTTTGTAGTGCCAAATGCGCATTGGCAACTCTGATCTCTTTTCCCTTCAACCCTCATATTGGTTGCTGTGGATTTGGTGAACAGTTAATCGTCCTTAATGAGCGAACCTAAGCCAAAACACCCGAAGAAAATATACAGCGTATTAATCGATCATATTTGTTAAACCCTAGATGACAAAAGTGACTTTTTCGAAAGAAGTTTGTGTTCGTTTTCGTTCTAACTTTTTCATCACCTGGCTCCCACCGTAACTTCTTTCTTTAAAAAAACCTACAAGCTACTTCTTCAGACCTTAGCGGTAGTTGAAATTGCTTCAAACGACCAATAATACCCTTTTTTCCCTGACATATTTTGCTACAATTAACAATCTCAAGAATCCAATTTCAACTTATCTTTCCAGCCTGATAGCCTCAGCGATGGGGAACTCGTGTTCCGGGTCGAAGAAAATAGTAGTAGATGGCGAACAGGCCCGGGAAATTGTCACGGAGGCGAATAATTTCATCAAGGAAACGGGAGGAACAGGACTCCACTTCACAAAATTGCAGGTAATTCATCTGGCACAGAAATTCAAAAACAAGGGCATGGGGGACAGCCTTTCTAGAGAGGAATTCCAGACCATGTTTGCGCTGGAAAATGCTAGTTTGAACATTTTATTTGATGCTTTTGATCTCGATGGTAGCGGCTCACTGGATTTGAGTGAGATGATAGCTGGCTTCAGGTGAGAACCAAGAGTGCAGCATGCTTGCAATTCGTCACGTGTACAGTGCATGTTCTAACACAAGAAAATCAATCGTAATGTGACACAACACAAACATTCCCATACGTTCCCATACGTTCCAGTTTTCTTTGTAGAGGGACGTTAAACGAAAAACTTCGTTTTCTTTTTAGTCAATATGACCGTGACAATTCTGGATTTCTGGAGAATGGCGAAATTCTTCCCATATTCCAGCAACTGACAGGGCAGCTGATTCAGTTAGAAAAAGCTCGCTTGAAATCATACAAAGCTAATTCTAGCAAAGAGAGAGAGTGCAAAAAAATAATTGATCGCTGTGAGGCTATGGAGAAAGATGTTGGGAAGTTGGCGGAAAGTTTTCAAAAGGCCGGCGATTTAGATGGAGACGGGAAGATTTCATACGAAGAATTTGAGGAGTACATGGAAAATTCGTCTCTTTGCAAAGAGTTCTTAAAAATGCTCGTGGAGACGACGGATGTTGTGCGTCATGAAGAGGGTAATTTCAATAGGAATGACTAGCCCCCTGCAAAGGCATGGTAACCAGCCTTTGGCAAAACGAGAAACGTATTATTGACATCGAAACAAAGGGTACAAAAAAAGATTTATTGAAACACATAAGATCGCAACACTGCACAGAAAAATATCATTCATTATGCTTATTCATCAATGTCGATCTCATCACCATCATTGCCAATCCCTCCCTCATCGAGCGTGCTTTTGATTCTGATTGCCTGCCTCTCCAATTCCTCGATTCCGCCACTATCAGGCCCACCCTTCCTCTTCTTCCCCCCCGCTCCAGGTTTACCGCTACTGACAAATCCCTCCATCCCCCCGCTTCCACCCATACTTCCCCCCATCACCTCATCACCCTCTTCCAAATTCTCTTCTCTACTAATTTTTGCCATTGCCTGCCCCTCAGTGTAAGCTCCCTGCTCACCGCTCATTTCAGCAGCATTATAATTAACAGTACTGAAAGCAGCACTCACGCTCCTCTTCACCCTCAGCATCTCCTTAAATGTCTCCTCGTTCCCATGGCTAACCTCAAATTCGTGCCACTTCCTCCAGTAAACAGGCTCTCGCCTGGGGTCGACAAGCTGTGCACCGTAGGCAAGGCTCGCCCTGGCACGGTCGATCTCCCCCAATTTAGTTTCAAGCTCGCAGTATCGAAGACACATTTTGGCAGCGTCAGCGTCCAAGAGCGCAGCGATGGCTGCCTCGTAAATAACCCTTGTCTTGGTAGCACCAAAGAATCCCTCTGCCTTGGCGATGTAGAGCTGGTAAGCGGCTAGCTTCTCCTCCTGGGGAACGGAAGTACACGCCCGCTCATAAACTTGTAGAGCTCGCTTAGCAAGTCCGTATTTCTCCTCAATTTTGGCGTAAGGAATGAAGAAGGCGCTCCGAAATTCCTCCGGGCATTTCTCTAAACAACGCTCATAGAGCTCCCTCACGCGCTCCATTTTTTTGCCCTCGTATCTCTTTTCAAAAGCGGCAAGATAAGCCTCCCAAATCGGCTTCGCGTGCTTTTGGGGGAAGGAGAATAACCCGAGGCCCTTCTCATATGCCTGGAAAGCCTCCTCGAAGAACTTGTTCTCAGAGAGGAACTCTGCAAAGTTGAGGACAATCTGGGGTGTGGCAACGCCAAGCGTCAAGCAGTGACCGTAGGCAGATTTAGTTTGCTCGACACTGCCGAGAGATTCTTCCAGATCGAGCCTCAAATTCCACAATCGTAGTGATCTGTGTAGCCCCGTCTGCGCCTTTCCACCCTTAAACTTGTTCCCCCCCGCTGACTGTTGCCCACTAAATTCGTAGTTTCCGGGAGGCGCAACCCCTTCTCTGACTACCTTCAGAGCCTCATCGAAGTTCTCCAGCCTGAGTTCCATCTCGGCCCAGTGGCAATAGCATTGAGCCAGGTCGTCCACGCTCTTGAACTTAAAGACACCTCCACTGCAAACGTTTCTGTAGACTTCTCTGGCATCCTTTCCTCCATCTTCCCCGTGCTCTTCATAAATTTCTGCGAGCTTAATCCAAAGGGAGGCGGGAGAACCATTAACAGCCCTTTGTGAGTCAACCTTTTTCGTTGCCTCCCCCAGCGCACCTATCGCAGCCACAACACCACCAGTGGGTTCCTCCATCGAGAGTAGAAGTTCAACGCGATTGTGCCATTCGCCAATGTTGTGGGGATTCTGACGAAGAAGTACAGCATTCAGAAGGAGGGGACGGCGCTCCATCAAATATTCAGCTCGCGCGAGGGCTAGCTCGATTTCATTTCCTTCCTTCCCCCCTTCACCAATCAGCTCGGCGACGCTTCCATTGCAAGAGTCATTATCATCAGAGCCATCCTCGGCATCCGAGTCATCCTCGGAAGAACTTTCCTCCCCTTGTTGCATCTCAACCTTGGCAGTCAGAGTCTCTTCCTCAAATCTAGAGTACGCATCAAAAATAAGCGAAAAATCTCTCACCCTCGTAACTTCTACCATCCCCTCCTCGTAAATCGACCGTGCGCGGTCAAACGACCCCATCCTGGTGTAATAGTCCGCCAGCTTGCACCACAGGACCCCTTGCACCTCTTGGAACGCCGCATCCCCGCGTTTACCACTGTCGCCGTCTTTTTGCCGTCCGGTAATCAACTTGGCCCTGACAACCCTCTCAAACCCCCCTCCGACAACATCCCCGTGCTCCCCCCAGACCCGAGCCACTTCCATCCAAACGTCAAAGTAACTTCGCCCCTTCTTGCTCACGAACCCCTCCGTGGACAAGCATTGAACGAGTATCTCACTTGCATCCTTGAAACGGCCATGTTTCTCCAGATATTCCGCGAAATCCTCGAGAGCTGAGGGGTCAAAGGTGGAGTGGCGTCTCAGCACTCGGATTGTAGATTCAACTGTGGCAGATTGCAAAGCCCAGTCTCGATACATTTCCCATATATCAGAGTGCTGAGAGATGGGCAAGGACTGGAGGCAGTGGTCAAAGAGACGTCTTGTGGAAGTGATTTGGGTGCGGTTCAGGGCTATATGCTTCAGGTAGAGATGCCAGATTCGGGGATACTTGTTCATTCGGATTAATGACCGCTCAAATACAGATGTCACATGACAGTGAGTAGAGGGGGACGGAACGGAGGTCAGGTGGCGGAGGTACGAATACCATACCTTGTAAGAGCCAGGAATCAGAGCAACAGCGCGCTCGTAGGTCACTGGAATCGATTTCGACAAAGAAGAGATGGTGGCATGTATCAACGACTGCTTGTCCCGATTCTTCGACTTTTTCAGCGATTCAAGCATTGTATCGATAGTAGAGGAGAAGGATGCCACGTAAGAAAGCCACAGATTAGGAGAGTAAGGATCACCGGAGAGGCGCGATTCATAGTCAAGGGCCTCTGGATTATTAAGGTTGATTTGGGAGGCCATGAGGGCCTTTGGGAAGAGGTAAATGGCAACGACCTTTAAAAATCGGACGCAGAAATATGTGTGCGATAGAAGACGGAAGAGATGGCCAAAAATGAAAATAACATGCGGAATGTGGCTGAAGACTGGTTTTCGCTCACACCACCGTGGCTCCACTTCCCTGGAAAACTTGCCAATTGAGGAAACTTCCACGTTGGACTATATTTTAGGGTGGTACCAGGGTGCACTACTGCACTTTAGGGTTAGCGTCAGTTTGTAGCAATAATTAGACAGCATGGAGGCTTGGTTTGTCCCTCCCCCTTCCTGCCCCTCCTCGAAGTTAAGTGGTCAGATTAGTATAGTTACGTAGAATTCCCGACATACAGAAGTATTTCATTTGCAACAAACTTTTTCATGTTGAGCTACTGCTTTCATTTGTCGTGTGCGCTTTCCACTGATCATCAGTGAGGGTATGACGCCATGGTAATCCAAATTTTCCACGTTCATAATCAAAATAAGCCTCCTGGATATCCTTCTCGCTGGTCATCACCATGCTCCCCTTGGCGACAACGCGCTGTTTTAGCGGCTCACCAGCAAGCAACAGGATCTCTGTGCTGTCCTCGGTCGCTGCAATTCATGGCAAAATGGATTTGGTGAGAATCCACACTGACTCTCAAATAAAAGCAACAACAGAAACTCACCTTCAATGTTAATATCGACAAGTTCGTTTGGGCCAGGCGGAAATTTTACAAATGCTGTGTGGTGGGTTTTGACCTGCAAAGAGCGAGAGCATGCACAGTGCAGAGAGTGTCAGGCAGCTGCTGGGCTATGGTGGGTGCGGGCTAACTCCACGTACCTCATCTCCCCCATTTATCATCACACCTCCTCCACGGATGTAAACAATAATAGTTCCACAACACTCCCTAGATAATCGCTGCAAGCATACATCGCCTCTCTTTGCAAATGAAATTGTAGAGACTGTCATCGCAGAGGAGACCTTCGGACCACAAGGGATAGTGCTGTCGACAATTATCGTCCTGGTTACACCTTCACCATTGTTATCTCCACGATCAACCACGCAATCATCGTCAGAGATAAGCGATATCAAAGGTTCATCCATTTTTCTGCAGCCAGTTTGGACGGGATTGTGAAAGGGGGGATTAACATAATAATCAAGAATGCTTGGCTACCAAAGGTTGATCTCACCTATCCCTGGGCAAATCGATCCAAATTTGATATAGCTCTTGATCCTGCCCGCTGTCAACATCCCACATTTCTTCGTGTAACAAGCCGCGACCTGTCATAAGCCACTGGCCGAAATTTCCTCTGTGTAATTGTGGTGTTGCTCCATAGCGCTGTTTTACACCACAGCTGTACAAGGCGCAAAGAACACGCGAGAAATGTGAGCGAGAACAGGCGCAGCGGGCAATACACAATATAAATCCCATTCGATCACAATATCCCATCACTCACCTGTCACGATGCACTAAGCCGCCTTTGAGACAGATTGTCAACGTCACAAAACCGCGATGAGGGTGAGCAGGAAATCCTTCAGGCAGAATCAATGACGAGAGAGGACGAATGGGATCAAAGGAAATAAATTTGTGATTATGATGCACAAGTAAGATGAAAGGAGAGGTGGCAGACGGGTCGAAAAAATTGGGACAGACAGAGCCACCAAGTACCCTTTCAAAGAAAACTCCAGCCTTTTCAGAGAACCGAGATACCACAAAACGAATCAGGCCGTTCTGAACCGGCCACACAGGAAGACGACCAAATTTTTCGATTTTTAACTCGGGCTTGATGCTGGAAAAAAGAGGGGACGAGGCTGCGCTCCGTGGGTAGTAGTGATAGGGGAAGGAACTGCTTGCTAAAATTATTGTCAGCCCCACAGCAAGCAACAAGGAAGACATTGTATTTCAGTATATCCGAGATTGTCAGAAAGTATTTTAGAACGTGGAGCGACTGGTGATGGTGCCTAATTCCTCCTTTTCTGTCCTGAAGACGATAGATGCTGCTAGCGGGTCATTTATAATAGTCGCATACCGATAGAGCGGGAAATAAAAACTTAAAACTTCTGAATTCGTGAAAAAATGCACGAATCCAACAACAAAAACGACGACGACAACAACAAAAACAAGCTGTACCAGAGGGTTTGGCATAAGCGGGCGATTAGCGCTTTCTTTATGAGAAATTCTACTTTCTGCATATATTCACTTCAACATCACGAATTCTCACATCTTCACAGAAACATCCTATTACCCACGTTAAGAGATGATGGACAAAGGTTGAAGAGTTAAATAGAAAAAACGAACAGACACTAACTACTCATCAGGGCTAAAAATCTAGTTAGACAAAACCTCCTGCAAGACGCTTGGAACATCAGAGCTCCAAATCAGACGCCTGCGGTGGCACATGGCAGCCACGGAGATGCATGGCGCATTTAGGCCATAGGGATGCCAAGGATGGCACCGTCTCCCCAGGACTCGGCAAGGGTCTGACCAGTGGCGGCCTCTCCGACCATGTTACCGAAGACAGCGAGCATAGCAGCACGGCCATTGTTAAGCTCAACATTGAGCTTGCGAGCCTTGATCTCCTCGTCAACAATGTCCTCTCCGAACCATCCGACGCCGTAGTCGCCACTGTAGTTGTTGGCAGGGAGCCAGGCAAGCTCGATCAAGCCCATGAGAGCAAGGATCTGGGCAAGGCCAGCAGTAGGGATCTGCAAATTCAAATTTGTTGTTTCGTGGGATGTTTGTATGATTTTGAGTATGATTTTGTGTTAGTTCAAAGATGTTTCTGCAGTTGACTGTCTTCGTAAGTCACCTAGCAAAGACTATGTTCGTACCTGAGTGAGTCCACCAAGGATCTTTCCACCAACACAGCTGGTGTCAATGTCAGAGAACTTAAGTCCAGAGCTCTTGCTCAAGTATCCATCAAAGACAATGCCTTGGGCATGGACAACCTGTCCAACAAGGGCAATCATGCAGATGCGCCCGTGCTTGCGCTCGACGGCGCGGCGGCGCTCGAAGGACTCGGGCTCACTGTCAAGCCATCCAAGAGGGTCAAAGACTCCAAGGGGCTCAGTAACACCAAGCTCGAGCTCATCAACCATCTTCATGCTGGTGGAGGCACCAGGGGCGACAGGCGCGTTGAACGCACTGGCGGTGGCGATAAGGGCGGCAGCGAAAGCGAACTTCATGATTAAAATACTTTCTGCTTCACAGGGCAACAATAGAGGGGAAGTTTTTGTTGGTTAGGATACAACGTCAGTTTATGTCAGTTTAGTTATTTGGGGGCCTTTCTTCTTCTTTTGAGCGCGCCCAAAGCTGCCACACGGTGTTATGTTGCTCATGGCGAGTTTTTATGATAAACGACGTTAAAATTTGCACTTACATGAGATTTTTGTGTTTTCAATGGGGCTTACGTCACCTACTGGTTCTCCCATCCTGTTTTTGTTGAGGTTGACTGGTGAGGTTGGAATAAACTTCAATGAAAGAAAAAAGAAAAAAAATTTCCCAAAATTTTTATTTTTTTCGGAAAAGCGGAAACAAGTGGCATCGAACAGAACGCACATCAAAGTTGACTTCGACTTTTCTAGTTAAGCAATCTTCTCCAACAGACGCCTCAAAAGATACCCTCAGACCACAGAGGCACATGGCAAAACTTAGGCCATGGGGATGCCAAGGATGGCACCGTCTCCCCAGGACTCGGCAAGGGTCTGACCGGTGGCGGCCTCTCCAACCATGTTGCCGAAAACAGCGAGCATAGCAGCACGGCCGTTGTTGAGCTCTACATTCAGCTATTCAGTGATAGGTGTGATGGACAGGACCAGGATGGAAAAATTAGAAAGTGTTAGAGACGTTAGGTGGGGTTCATTCAGGTTTAATAAAAGCGCGAGTTCTAAGCAGGTGTCGCCTCCTGCTCTAAAAAACAATTATTACCCTGTGACGAACG